>ERZ1027236.280-NODE-280-length-21772-cov-10.813925_pt1 | contig 21772 bp, 15 predicted proteins | sample MGYA00519265_ERZ1027236 | MGnify/ENA primary metagenome ERZ1027236 (study PRJEB26926, sample SAMN06164642) | human gut metagenome | biome: ENVO:00009003; feature: ENVO:2100002; material: ENVO:00002003 | host: Homo sapiens | place: USA | collected 2012 ... | reverse complement strand
GACAAAATCAAGCGTCTGCTCCGTGAGGAAGTCCGCAAAATGTGACTTCTTTTTGGATTTGATGAAAAAGTCCTTGACTTTTCGTCTCTGGAAAAACCGCTAAGTCGATTTTGATTTCCTGCGGTGCGCGTCTGGCCGTATTTGATATTGCGGAGCTGCGCGAGGTTACATCCTACGATGAGTTGGAACTGGATACGCTGGGAGACAGAAAAACGGCTCTGTTCCTCATTATGAGTGATACGGATGACAGTTTTAACTTTCTCATTTCCATGTGCTACACCCAGTTATTCAACCTGCTTTGTGAAAAGGCCGACGATGTGTATGGCGGCAGGCTTCCAGTTCATGTGCGCTGTCTGATTGATGAGTGTGCCAACATCGGGCAGATTCCGAAGCTGGAAAAGCTGGTGGCCACCATCCGAAGCCGTGAAATCTCTGCCTGTCTGGTGTTGCAGGCACAGAGCCAGCTCAAGGCAATTTACAAAGATAATGCCGATACCATCATCGGCAATATGGATACTTCCATCTTCCTGGGTGGCAAAGAGCCAACAACGCTGAAAGAGCTGGCGGCTGTTCTGGGAAAGGAGACCATAGACACTTACAACACCGGAGAGAGCCGGGGACGGGAGACTTCCCACTCGCTCAACTATCAGAAATTGGGAAAAGAGCTGATGAGCCAGGACGAGCTGGCAGTTATGGATGGCGGCAAGTGCATCTTGCAGTTGCGCGGTGTGCGTCCGTTTCTTTCAGACAAGTATGACATTACCAGACACCCTAATTTCAAATACACAGCTGATGCAGACAAGCGAAATACCTTTGATATTGAAGCATTTTTGTCTGCCAGACTAAAACTCAAGCCTGATGAGGTCTGCGATGTATATGAAGTAGACACGGAGGGCGTGTAATACGGTTCCGCTGAGAAAGGAGTGATCGTATCTATTTGCCGCAACTGCCTCTGTTGAGGCCATTGGCGTACAAAGCGGGCAATCATCAACAAAATAATGAAAAAGGAGGACAGCCGGAATCAGGCTCTCATAGATAGAGGGCAGATTGTTCCGGCTTTTGTATGCCTATGAAACATGACAAACCTATTTTTTAATCAGATTCCGGCTAACAAACTATATGGCATTTTTTGAACAGGCAATTACCGTTCTTCAGACTCTCGTTATCGCTCTGGGCGCTGGTCTTGGTATCTGGGGTGTCATCAACCTGTTGGAAGGTTACGGCAACGACAACCCTGGCGCAAAATCTCAGGGCATGAAGCAGCTCATGGCTGGCGCTGGTGTAGCCGTTGTTGGTATGGTTCTTGTACCTCTGCTCTCCGGGCTGTTCTCTGTCTAAGCGTTCCTGCATGAAATCCTTGCCGCTCCCGCAGTTCTGCGGGGGCGGCGGAAAGGAGGTTGACACCGTATGGATTTCTTACTTGAAGCCCTGACGAATTGGCTGAAAGAAATGCTGGTGGGCGGTATTATGAGCAACCTTTCGGGGATGTTTGACAGTGTAAACCAACAGGTCGCGGATATATCCGTACAGGTAGGACAGACCCCACAGGGATGGAATGGCAGTATTTTCAATATGATTGAGAATCTGTCAAACTCCATCATGGTGCCGATTGCAGGTGTGATCCTGGCTATCGTGATGACCGTAGACCTGATCCAGATGATTGCAGACAAGAACAACCTGCATGATGTGGATACCTGGATGATTTTCAAGTGGGTGTTCAAATCAGCTGCCGCCATCCTCATTGTCACAAACACATGGAATATCGTGATGGGCGTCTTTGATATGGCGCAGAGCGTGGTGGCGCAGGCGGCAGGGATTATCAATTCGGATGCGTCCATTGACATTTCCTCAGTTATGACCGATCTGGAACCGAGGCTGATGGAAATGGATTTGGGACCGCTGTTCGGACTGTGGTTCCAATCCCTCTTTATTGGCATTACCATGTGGGCGTTGTATATCTGTATCTTTATCGTTATTTATGGCCGTATGATCGAGATCTACCTTGTAACTTCGGTGGCTCCCGTTCCAATGGCTGCAATGATGGGCAAAGAATGGGGCGGTATGGGACAGAATTACCTCCGATCCCTGCTGGCACTGGGCTTTCAGGCGTTTCTCATTATCGTCTGCGTGGCAATTTATGCTGTGCTGGTGCAGAACATCGCTCTGGAAGATGACATCATCATGGCAATCTGGAGCTGCGTGGGCTACACCGTACTGCTATGTTTTACGCTGTTCAAAACCGGCAGTCTCGCCAAATCAGTCTTTCAGGCACACTAAAACGGAAGGAGGTTTCCACATTGGCTTATGTACCCGTACCCAAGGACTTAACAAAAGTCAAAACAAAGGTCATGTTCAATCTGACCAAGCGGCAGCTTATCTGCTTCACGGGCGGAGCGCTTATTGGCGTACCGCTTTTCTTTTTGCTCAGAAAACCTACCGGAAACAGTGTAGCGGCTATGTGTATGATGCTGGTTATGCTGCCCTTCTTTATGCTGGCTATGTACGAAAAGCATGGACAGCCCTTGGAAAAGATCGTGGGCAACATTCTCAAAGTAGCTGTGATCCGTCCAAAGCAGCGACCTTACCAGACCAACAACTTTTATGCCGTATTAAAGCGGCAGGAAATGCTCGATAAGGAGGTGTATGACATTGTTCACCGCAATAAAAAAATGGCTGCATCGGATGTTCGGAAAAACCGAGGAAAAAACTGTGCAGCCGGTAAAGACAAAGAAAAAGCTGTCCCGCGCCGATAAGAAGCAGATCGAAGCGGCCATTGCCCGCGCTAACCGCACGGACAAAAAAGGAAAATCTGCGCAGGACAGTATCCCTTATGAACGGATGTGGCCGGACGGAATCTGCCGCATATCGGACAGCCACTACACAAAGACCATCCAGTTTCAGGACATCAACTATCAGCTCTCCCAAAACGAAGATAAGACGGCAATCTTTGAGGGGTGGTGTGATTTCCTCAATTATTTTGACAGCTCGATTCATTTCCAGCTGTCTTTTTTGAACCTTGCGGCATCGGAGGAGACCTTTGCTAACTCCATTTCCATCCCGCCCCAGAGGGACGCCTTTGACAGTATCCGCGAGGAATACACCACAATGCTGCAAAATCAGCTGGCCAGAGGTAACAACGGTCTCATCAAGACCAAATACCTGACCTTTGGTATCGACGCGGACAGCATCAAAGCCGCCAAGCCCCGTCTGGAGCGTATTGAGACCGATATACTTAATAACTTCAAGCGTCTTGGTGTAGCTGCCAGAACGCTGGACGGTAAAGAAAGGCTTTTTCAGCTTCATGCGGTATTCCACATGGATGAACAACTCCCGTTTCAGTTTGAATGGGACTGGCTGGCTCCTTCCGGTCTGTCCACAAAGGATTTTATTGCACCAAGCTCCTTTGAGTTCCGCACCGGCAAGCAGTTCCGTATGGGTAAGAAATACGGAGCTGTTTCTTTTTTGCAGATCCTCGCACCGGAGCTGAATGACCGTTTGCTGGCTGATTTTCTGGATATGGAAAGTTCGCTCATTGTGAGTATGCACATTCAGTCGGTGGATCAGGTGAAAGCCATCAAAACGGTAAAGCGGAAGATTACCGACCTGGACCGCAGCAAGATCGAGGAACAGAAAAAAGCAGTCCGTGCCGGATACGACATGGACATCATTCCATCTGACCTTGCTACCTACGGCAGTGAAGCGAAAAAACTCTTGCAGGATTTGCAGAGCCGCAACGAGAGAATGTTCCTTTTGACCTTTCTGGTGCTGAACACAGCGGACAATCCCCGTCAGCTTGGCAACAACATCTTTCAGGCAGGCTCTATTGCCCAGAAGTATAACTGTCAGCTGACCAGGCTGGACTTCCAGCAGGAAGAAGGGCTGATGAGCTGTCTGCCTCTGGGTCTCAATCAGATTGAGATTCAAAGAGGACTGACCACCAGTTCCACAGCTATCTTTGTGCCCTTTACTACGCAGGAACTGTTCCAGAACGGGAAAGAAGCCCTGTACTACGGCATCAATGCTCTGTCAAACAACCTCATTATGGTGGACAGAAAGCTGCTGAAAAACCCAAATGGTCTGATTCTGGGTACGCCGGGTTCCGGTAAGTCCTTCAGCGCAAAACGAGAAATTGCCAACTGTTTTTTGCTTACCAGCGATGATGTCATTATCTGTGACCCGGAAGCGGAGTACGCACCTCTTGTTGAGCGTCTGCATGGGCAGGTCATCAAGATCTCACCTACTTCAACCAACTATATCAATCCGATGGATCTGAATCTGGACTATTCGGATGATGAAAGCCCGCTGTCACTCAAGTCTGACTTTATCCTCAGCTTGTGTGAGCTGATCGTGGGCGGTAAGGAGGGCTTGCAGCCGGTGCAGAAAACCATTATTGACCGTTGTGTACGGTTGGTTTACAACGAATATCTCAATGACCCAAAGCCGGAGAATATGCCGATTTTGGAGGACCTTTATAACCTGTTGCGGGAGCAGGAAGAAAAAGAAGCTCAGTACATTGCAACGGCATTGGAAATCTATGTAACGGGTTCTTTGAATGTGTTCAATCATCAGAGCAATGTGGACATTGATAACCGGATTGTCTGCTATGACATCAAGGAACTGGGCAAGCAGCTTAAAAAAATCGGTATGCTGGTGGTACAGGATCAGGTGTGGAACCGCGTTACCATCAACCGTGCCGCCCACAAGTCCACCCGTTACTACATCGACGAGATGCACCTGCTTTTGAAGGAGGAGCAGACCGCCGCCTATACGGTGGAAATCTGGAAGCGATTCAGAAAATGGGGCGGTATTCCGACAGGTATCACCCAGAATGTCAAAGACCTTTTGAGCAGCCGCGAGGTAGAGAACATCTTTGAAAACTCCGACTTCGTGTATATGCTTAACCAGGCAGGCGGAGACCGCCAGATTTTGGCGAAGCAACTGGGGATTTCCACGCACCAGCTTAGCTATGTGACCCACTCCGGTGAGGGCGAGGGCCTGCTGTTCTATGGCTCCACGATCCTGCCGTTTGTGGATCACTTCCCGAAGAACACCGAACTTTACCGCATTATGACTACCAAACCCCAGGAACTGAAAAAGAAGGAGGATGAATGATGATGAATCCCAACATTATGAATAAAAATCCGCTGATGTTTTTTGACAGGGCGGTAAATGCCCAGCGCAGCCAGCTGCTTACGGTCATGGCCGATGCGGTCAGCGAGTGTCGCACGGCGGCAGACCAGGCAGCCGAACTGAATGAGACCGGTCAGATGGGGCTGCTCCGTCTGGCAGAGGTCTGGAGCACCATCCGTGCCAAGGAAGGTATGGGTGGTCTGGTTCTGGAAGGAACCGAAGCGAAGATCCTGTCCGATGTGGTGGCACAGTTTTATGCCTACCTGTCCGGCTGTATGTTCAACGATCCGGTGGGAATGGCCATTTATGCAGAGCTGCACTACATGATGTCCTCCCTCATGCTGGGAGAATGGTTTGAATAAGGAACCGCGCCTGCGCTTTACTGATGAGGAACGGTCTGACCCTGCACTGGAAAAGCCGATCCGTAAAGCGGAGAAAGCTGCGGCCAGAGCAGATAAGGCGCAGGCCAATATCCCAAAGAAAAAGGTCAGGCAGACGGTCATTGACCCGGATACCGGAAAAAAGACCTCGAAGCTGACCTTTGAGGACAAGAAAAAGCCACCTTCCAAAGTTTCTCAAGGAGTCAGGGAAGCTCCCGTCCATCTGGCCGTGGGCAAGCTCCACAAAGAGATACGGGAAACAGAGCAGGACAATGTGGGCGTGGAAAGCGCCCACAAGTCCGAGGAGGCGGTGGAGACCGGCGCTTATCTGGTGCGGGAGGGCTATCGCAGCCACAAGCTGAAGCCGTACCGCAAAGCAGCACAGGCAGAGCGCCAACTGGAAAAGGCAAATGTAAATGTTCTGTACCAGAAATCTTTGCGGGAAAATCCCCAGTTTGCCAGCAACCCTCTTTCCCGCTGGCAGCAAAAGCAGGCCATCAAAAGGCAGTATGCCGCCGCCAAACACACCGGTCAGACTGCCGGAAATACCGCCCAGGCTGTATCCAAAACCGGAAAAGCCGCAAGGACGGTAAAAGAAAAGGCACAGCAGGCAGGGGCATTCGTCATGCGCCACAAGAAGGGTTTCCTGATGGCAGGGGTTTTGTTCCTCATTACCTGTATGCTGATGAATACCATGTCCTCCTGCTCCATGATGGCGCAGAGCATCGGTTCCGTTCTCTCCGGCACCACTTATCCGTCGGATGACCCGGAAATGCTGGCAGTGGAGGCAGATTATGCAGCCAGAGAAGTCCAGTTGCAGGAGGAAATCGACAACATTGAAAGCAGCCACCCAGGGTATGACGAGTATCGCTATGACCTTGGTATGATCGGCCATGACCCTCATGAACTGGCAGCATTTCTGTCTGCCGTCTTGCAAGGTTACACCCAGCAGAGCGCTCAGGCAGAGCTGGCGCGTGTGTTTGCAGCACAGTATCAGTTGACGCTTACTGAGGAAGTGGAGATCCGCTACCGCACGGAGACCTCCACCGACCCGGAGACCGGCGAGACCACCTCAGAAGAAGTCCCCTATGAGTATTACATTTTGAATGTGAAACTCACCAGCAAGCCCATTTCCGCTGTGGCGTCGGAGTTACTGACCCCGGAGCAGATGGAAATGTATCAGGTTTACCGGCAGACCATGGGCAATAAGCCGCTGTTGTTTGGCGGCGGTTCCCCTGACATGAGTAATTCCGAGGACTTGACCGGTGTACAGTTCGTAAATGGAACCCGTCCCGGAAATCCGCAGTTGGTGGAGTTGGCCAAGCGTCAGGTCGGCAATGTGGGCGGCTATCCTTATTGGAGCTGGTATGGCTTTGACAGCCGCGTGGAGTGGTGCGCCTGCTTTGTATCCTGGTGTTATAACCAGGCTGGAAAAAGTGAACCGCGCTTTGCAGGCTGTGAGTGGCAGGGCGTTCCGTGGTTCCAGTCTCATGGACAATGGGGTGCAAGAGGCTATAACAATCTGGCTCCCGGAGATGCAATTTTCTTTGATTGGGATTTGGATGGGACAGCAGACCATGTGGGTATCGTGATCGGTACGGATGGCAGCCGTGTTTATACCGTGGAGGGAAATTCCGGCGATGCCTGCAAGATCAAAAGTTATGACCTGAATTATCAAAGTATTAAGGGCTACGGCCTGATGAACTGGTAACAGACTTTGTGGAAAGGAGTGAACGGTTATGGCAAAAAACAAAATTGAACGTATCGACCAGGAAATTGAGAAAACCCGTGAGAAGATTGCGGAATATCAGGAAAAGCTCAAGACCCTGGAAGCACAGAAAACGGAGGCAGAGAATCTGGAAATCGTTCAGATGGTTCGTGCGTTACGCATGACTCCAGCACAGCTGAACGCTATGCTTTCCGGTGGAATGAACCACGGCAGAGATACAGCACTGTCGGAATCAAATAATCAGGAGGCTACCGCTTATGAAGAATAAAAGAATTTGCAAAACACTTTCCGCCCTTTGCCTGACAATGGTTGTGGCATTTGGCTTTACAATCCCTGCTTTCGCACAGGGGGCAGAACAGGCTCCGGCGGCACCGGCAGAGGATTCTACCAATGACAGCAATGTGATTGTGGAAGAAACAGAACCGGCACCGGCACTTACACCGGAGGGGAATGCGGCATTGGTGGATGATTTTGGAGGCAATAAGCAGCTTATTACTGTTACGACCAAAGCTGGAAATTACTTTTACATCCTGATTGATAGGGCGAATGAGGACAAGGAGACTGCTGTTCACTTTCTGAATCAGGTGGACGATGCAGACCTTGCGGCGCTGATGGAAGATGGAAAACCCAAAGAGGAGATGCCTGCGGTATGCAGCTGTTCAACAAAATGTGAAGCAGGGGCAGTCAATACGGCCTGCCCGGTCTGCGCAACTGATAAGAGTAAATGTACGGGCAAAGCACCGGAACCTCCGGCAGAAACATCGGAGCCGGAAAAAGAGAAGCCTGCCGGATTGAACCCGGCTGCGATAGTCCTTTTGCTGGCTCTGCTGGGAGGCGGTGGCGTATTTGCCTACTTGAAGCTCGTTAAGAATAAGCCTAAGACCAAGGGCAATGACAGTCTGGACGATTATGATTATGGAGAGGAAGATTCTGAGGAATGGGAAACCGAGGGTGAGGAGTCGGAAGAACCGGATGCTGACGGGGGCAGCACAGAAGAAGATGATGAGGACAGTGTGAAATGACCCGTTTCACAGACAGTCCCTATGAACGCATGATGACACGCAGGCCGGAGGGCGGGAAGGAAACTTCCCGTCCTCCTTCTTTACCCCACAGCCACCCCTGCTATGGTTGCGGGAATTATGGAAGACCCTGCGTAGGCATCTGTCACCGGGAAATGTCCCGATGGCTCAAAGAGAGGAGGAACCATCATGGCTCAACATAAATTGGTAATTGCCGAAAAACCATCAGTTGCCCAGAATTTGGCGGCGGTGATCGGCGCAACCGTCCGTAAGGACGGGTATCTGGAGGGTAACAGCTGGCGTGTCAGCTGGTGCGTGGGTCATCTGGCCGGTCTTGCGGATGCAGACAGCTATGACCCCAAGTATGCCAAGTGGCGATATGATGATCTGCCTATCCTGCCGGAACATTGGCAGATGATGGTGGGAAAAGATAAGAAAAAGCAGTTTGATATTCTCAAAAAGCTGATGAATGCCCCGGATGTGACGGAAGTGGTAAATGCCTGTGATGCCGGACGCGAGGGCGAGATGATCTTCCGTAGCGTCTATGAGCTGGCAGGTTGCAAGAAGCCGATGAAAAGGCTCTGGATTTCTTCGATGGAAGACTCCGCCATAAGGGAAGGTTTTGCAAACCTGCGCCCCGGTGCGGACTATGACGGACTTCGAGATGCTGCCCTCTGCCGTGCCAAGGCCGACTGGCTGGTGGGGATCAATGCGACAAGGCTTTTTTCCGTGCTGTATCACCGTACCCTCAACATCGGGCGCGTGATGTCCCCAACACTGGCGCTTATTGTCCAGCGAGAAGCTGAGATCGACACCTTTAAGCCGATTCCCTTTTATACCGTGGCGCTGGAGCTGCCCGGTCTTACCGTATCCGGGGAGCGCATGGCGAATAAGGCCGCTGCCGAGCAGCTGAAAGAAGCCTGTCAGGGTGCAAATGTCACAATCAAAAAGGTGGAGTGCAAGGAAAAGTCCGAAAAGCCGCCTGCCCTCTATGACCTGACTACCCTGCAAAGAGATGCCAACCGCCTGCTTGGATTTACAGCCCAGCAGACCCTGGACTATCTACAAAGCCTGTATGAAAAGAAGCTCTGCACCTATCCCCGTACTGACAGCCGCTATCTGACTGGTGATATGGCAGACAGCCTGCCGGTGCTGGTGAATCTGGTTGCCAGTGCTATGCCGTTTCGCAAAGGGATCGCCATTACCTGTGATCCGCATACGGTCATCAACGATAAGAAAGTAACCGACCATCACGCAGTAATCCCTACCAGAAATCTCAAGGATGCAGACCTTTCTGCCCTTCCTGCGGGAGAAAAAGCGGTGCTGGAGCTGGTGGCCCTGCGTCTGATGTGCGCCGTAGCCAAACCCCATATCTATTCGGAAACCGTTGTGATTGCAGCGTGTGCCGGTGGGGAGTTTACCACAAAAGGAAAAACGGTGAAGCATCCCGGATGGAAAGCACTGGAGGACGCTTACCGTGCCAAAATGAAGGATGCAGAGCCGAAAAAAGAGGGCGCAGAGAAAGCCCTGCCGGAGCTGACCGAAGGACAGACCCTTTCGGTTGCTGCGGCAATCGTCAAAGAAGGCAAAAGCAGTCCGCCTCAGCACTTTACGGAGGATACCTTGTTGTCCGCAATGGAGACTGCCGGAAAAGAGAATATGCCGGAGGACGCCGAGCGAAAAGGTCTGGGGACACCGGCCACCCGTGCCGGTATTTTGGAAAAGCTGGTATCTGCCGGTTTTCTGGAACGAAAAAAGAGCAGGAAAACGGTGCAGCTTCTCCCTTCCCACGATGCAGTTTCCCTTATCACAGTCTTGCCGGAACAGCTGCAATCGCCGCTTCTGACTGCCGAGTGGGAGTACCGCCTGGGAGAGATCGAGCGCGGGCAGCTTGCCCCAGAGGAGTTTCTGGCCGGGATCAGCACCATGCTGAAAGATCTGGTGGGGACTTATCAGGTCATCAAGGGAACTGAGTATCTGTTCACGCCGCCCCGTGAGGTGGTGGGCAAATGTCCTCGCTGCGGCGGTGAAGTTGCAGAACTGCAAAAAGGCTTCTTCTGTCAGAATGATTCGTGTAAATTTGCAATCTGGAAAAACAACAAATGGTGGGCTGCCAAGAAAAAACAGCCGACCAAAGCTGTGGTGTCTGCGCTGCTGAACGATGGCCGTGTCCGTGTGACGGGGCTATATTCGGAGAAAACCGGCAAGACCTACGATGCCACTGTGGTTTTGGAGGACGATGGACAGTATGCCAACTTCAAGCTGGAATTTGACCAGCGGAAAGGAGGCAGCCGATGAAGCTCTCTTTAGTGGAACGGGAAACCATTCTCCTCTATAACCAGGCAGAACCAATGGCTGAGGTCTACACCCACGATCCCCATCTGATGGAGAAGCTGGAACTGCTGGCAAAAAAGCACCCCGACCAGATCACCCGAAAGGACGCCCATAACTTTACCGTCCCCAAGCGGTGTGTATCAGTCCGGGAGCCATATAGCGCAGAACGCCGCAAAGCCGCCAGTGAGCGTGCGAAAGCTGCCGGATACCAGCCCCCTGTGAGAAAGTCCAGCAGTTAAAGGCACATGGCAGAGAATGTATTTGAAGCGGTCAAGCAGTCGGTCAGCACCAGAGAAGCGGCAGCGTTTTATGGGATCGAGGTCAAACGAAATGGTATGGCCTGCTGTCCCTTTCACGATGATAAGAACCCCAGCATGAAGGTAGACCAGCGGTTCCACTGCTTTGGCTGCGGTGAAGATGGGGATGTGATCGACTTTACCGCAAAGCTCTTTAACCTCTCCCCAAAAGAAGCGGCGGAGAAACTGGCACAGGACTTTGGCCTGATCTATGACAGTCAGGCCCCTCCCCGCAGGAGATATGTCCGGCAAAAAAACGAGGCACAGAAGTTTCGGGAGGATCGACAGCGCTGTTACCGCGTACTGTCCGATTACTACTATCTGCTGAAAAAATGGGAAGCCGACCGTTCTCCCAAAACACCGGAGGAAGAACCGCACCCCCGCTTTGTGGAAGCAATCCAGAAGAAAGCCTATGTAGAGTACCTGCTGGACCTTTTTCTTTATGAAAGTGAAGAAGAACAAAAGGCATGGATTGCGGAACACACAGCAGAAATCACACACTTGGAAAGGAGATTGAAAATCATGGCTGAGAACAAACCCACCAACCGAGAACGGCTAAGGGAAATCACAGATGGCATCGAGCAGGGCATCAAAGAACTGTTTGAGAGTGAAAAGTATATGCGCTATCTGTCCGTCATGTCCCGCTTCCACCGCTATTCGGTAAACAACACCATGCTCATCTATATGCAGAAGCCGGACGCCACATTGGTAGCCGGATACAATAAGTGGAAAGACCAGTTTGAGCGTCATGTAAAAAAGGGCGAGCATGGCATTACCATCATTGCCCCAACACCGTATAAGAAGAAAATCGAGGAGCAGAAGCTGGACCCAGATACCAAGGCTCCGATTCTGGATAAAGACGGAAAGATCGTCACAGAGGAAAAAGAAATCGAGATCCCCATGTTTCGCCCGGTCAAGGTCTTTGATGTGAGCCAGACCGACGGGAAACCTTTGCCGGAGCTTGCTTCCTCCCTTTCCGGCAATGTGCCAAATTATGAGGCATTCATGGAGGCCCTGCGCCGCAGCGCACCGGTGCCGATTACTTTTGAAGCAATGGCCGCTGATACGGACGGCTATTTTTCTGCTGATCATCAGAAAATTGCCATTCGTCAGGGCATGAGTGAGGTTCAGACGGTTTCAGCCACAGTACACGAGATTGCCCACAGCAAGCTCCATGACCCTAAAAAATATGAAATGCTACCGTCATGGAAGGTTGTGCAGGAGAGTGAAGGTGGAACCAAACATGATTTCAAGTTGGATTTTGCCACAGAAAAAGAAGCCGAACAGTTTGCTTCTGATATGGATTGGCGTTATGTGGACGAAAATCAGTTTGAATGGCGTCTTGCAGTTGAGGAAGATGCAACCGCAGAAAAACAGGCAATCAAAAACCGCCACACGGAGGAAGTGGAGGCTGAAAGCATCTCCTATGCGGTCTGCAAGTATTTTGGCATCGAGACCGGAGAAAACAGCTTCGGCTATATTGCAAGCTGGAGCCAGGGCAAAGAGCTGAAAGAGCTGAGAGCCAGTTTGGAGACCATCAACAAAACCTCCGGCACTTTAATCTCCGACATTGAGCGCCACTATAAGGAAATCTGCAAAGAGCGCGGAATCGACCCTCATGCAAAGGCAGAGCCGGAAACCGCCCCGATAGAGCAGCCAACCAGCAATCTGACTTACTATGTAGCAGAGTGCATGGAATTTCCAAACCTCGGAGAATACCACGATAACCTGTCTTTGGAGGAAGCTGTCCGCATTTATCAGGAGATTCCAGCAGAGCGAATGAACGGGATCAAGGGCATTGGTTTTGAACTGAAAGACGGAAGCGACTATGAAGGACCTTTTCCGATTTTGACCGGCCAGACCATTGACCTGGACACCATCCAGGCAATCGACTATTACCGTGATAATCCTCTGGTGCAAAAAGCGGTAAAGGAATTGGCTGCGGCAATGCCAGAAATGGAAGTGCTGGGGGCGGACGCCAACCAGCAGGAGACTTTGTTTCTGATTGACGATGCCACCTATCTTCATATCCAGTCCTGTGACAGCGGCTGGGACTATACCCTTTACGATGCCGCGTCCATGAAAGAGCTGGATGGTGGTCAGCTGGATATGCCGGAGATTTCCTGCATGAAGGCAGTTCTCCAGATTTGTGATGATAACGATCTGGACAGCACTTCGCTCAGACGCGCTCCCTTGTCTATGGTTGAGACCTTGCAGGAAGCTGCTTATGAGCAGATGCAGGCAGAGGCAAGTCAGATGACCGCTTCTGCCCAGCTGCCGGAAGCGCAGGAGCAGGCACTGGATGAATATCCCATGCCGGATGAGCAGGTATCCACACCGGATATGCAGGAATACGGATACTCTTATGATGGGATGCTCCCTGTTACCAGAGAACGGGCGCTGGAACTGGATGCCGCCGGTTTGACCGTCTATGTGCTGCATGAGGACAATACGGAGAGCATGGTGTTTGACCCGCAGGAAATCATGGATCATGGCGGTCTTTTCGGTGTGGACCATGAGGAATGGGAGAAAAGCCCCCAGTTCCACGAAAAGGTCATGGAGCGTCAGGAACATCAGCAGGAACGCGAACAGGCATTTCTATCCCAGAACAGAGATTGCTTTGCTATCTATCAGGTGAGCCGTGACGATCCGCAGAATGTGCGCTTTATGAATCTTGATTGGTTAAAGTCCCATGACATTTCCATAGACCGCAGCAATTATGACCTCATTTACACAGCTCCGCTGAGGGAGTCTGGCACGGTACCGGAGCAGCTGGAAAAACTATATGAGCAGTTTAATCTGCAAAAGCCGGCGGATTTTCACAGTCCTTCTATGAGTGTCAGTGACATCGTTGCGATCAAGCAGGACGGTAAGGTATCCTGTCATTACTGTGACAGTGTTGGTTTTACCCAGATCCCCGGATTCCTGCCGGAAAATCCGCTGAAAAATGCGGAGATGGCCGTGGAGGACGATTACGGCATGATCGACGGTATCATCAACAATGGCGCAAAAGAGCCTACGGTGGCAGAGCTGGAACAGCAGGCCCGCAACGGTCAGCCCATTTCCCTCATGGATTTGGCTGCCGCTGCCCATCGGGAGGAACGGGAAAAGAAAAAGTCCGTCATGGAGCAGCTGAAAAGCCAGCCCAAGGCAGAACACAAAAAGACAGCGCCCAAAAAGAGTGCGGAAAGGGAGATTTGATATGGGAAACTTTACTTTTGAGGAAATGAACCTGATGTGCATTTACAATACCGGTAGCCGCACCGGACTGATCGACAGCCTGCGTGAGATGCGCGGCGAGCTGGCCCCGGAGGAAACCGAGCTGCGGGAGTTGACAGACAGCGCACTGGGCAAGCTCCAGGCCATGAGTGATGCCGAGTTTGCCGAGCTGGAGTTGTATCCGGATTTTGACCAGTAAACACCATAATCGCAGGGATGGGGTGGCAATATGCCACCCCACCTTTTTACCCCAAAACTGAAAGGAGGACAGAACACTATGCCAACCAAAGCTGAACTATATGCACAGATGGCGGAGAAGGTAACAACGCAGCTCACGGGGAGCTGGCAGGAATGGGCAGGGTTTCTCACCACTGCTTCCCGCCTTTACAAGTACCCGTTCCATGAGCAGTTGATGATCTACGCCCAGCGTCCGGACGCCACCGCCTGTGCTATGTTTTTGATATTTCCGACACCGGAACCCGTGAACATTCCCGCACTCCCTGGCTGTGGCATCTGGAGGAGCGCCATTTGGATTCGGTGCAGGCCATGCTTGAGCGCACCTATGATGTTTCCAGTGATGACCTTGCCGGACAGCTCACCGAGGTAGCCGGAAAACTGGCTGAGGAATACTGGACGGAGCATCAGCAGGACTTCTTCTATATCGTTGACGGTTCCTTTTTGGAGGAATATGATGAGTTTAACATCGGAGTACAGTTCAAGGCAGCAGCCACCGTCAGTATCACTTACGCTTTGATGTCCCGCTGTGGACTGGAGCCGGAACGCTACTTCGACCACGAAGATTTCATGGCAATCTTTGATTTCAACACCCCGTCCACCATCGGGGCGCTGGGAACAGCGGTCAGCCAGATCAACCAGCAGGTGCTGCGGCAGATCGGCGTTACCGTCCGAAATGCAGAGCGCGAAGCCAACCAAGAAAGGAGCAAACAAGATGAACAATCCCATGACCTATATCCAGAACGGAGACTATCTGATTCCCGACCTGAAGCTGAGCCAGCAGCCGGAGAAAACCCTGGGCAAGTACGGCAGGATGAGGAAAACCTACCTGAAGGAACACCGTCCCATCCTCTACAACCAGATGTTGCTGAGCGAGAAGCTGTACCCGCACCTTCTGGAGATCGACGAGACCGCCCAGAGCAGACTGGAGCAGATGATGCCCCAGCTGGCGAAGGAAGCGGGAGCCACCGAGGAACTGAAAGCCAGCGATCCCATGAAGTGGGTGGGGCTGATGAACACCTGCAAAGCCCAGGCAGAGGAGATCCTGATGGCGGAGCTTATCAACAGCTGACTCTAAACCTGTTCCTCTCCGAAGCGGAACAGATCCAATCCATAGATGAAGCAGAGAATGTAGCGCATACATCCTCTGCTTTTTCTTTTGCCCAAAATGACATCGACCATGTGCTGCGTTTGGGCGGCAATACAGACCGTCAAAGGGAGCGTGTGGTTGCAGCCTTTGAAAAGCAGAAAACCACCGCTGAGATTGCCGAGATACTGAAAACGCTGTACCACGGCGGCAATGGCCTTGGCAGTGTGAGCGCATGGTATGCCGAGGATGGTATCCATCTTTCCCATGGGAAGTCTGTCCGTTATGACAGGTCTGCCCAGGTCATTTCTTGGGAGAGCGCCGCAGAGCGTATCGGGGAGCTTTTGGAAAGTGGTCAGTTTGCCTCCAATGTGGAGCTTGCAGAAGCGGCAGGCTATGAACGCTCCCTCCTCTCGGAAAAGCTCTGGCATCTGTATCACGATCTCAGTGAGGACGCCAGAAAAGACGGATATTTGTCCTGCCTGTCAGAGATCAAAGGCAATGGTTTCCCGGAGGAGACCCGCCGCCTGACGGAGCAGCTGAGTGACCCGGCTTTCCGCCAGACCCTCAAGGAAGAATACGCCGCCTTCTGGACTGCCTATCAGCAGGACCGTGACCTGTTGCGTTTTCACTATCACAGACCAAGGGAGATCTGGGAGAACTTGAAGGACCTTGACCTGCCGCGCAGGACCTTTTCTTCAGACCTTTCCCAAGTGCCAACAGTTCAGCACTTCATTACCGAGGATGAGATCGACGCCGCTATGACCGGCGGCAGCAGTTTCGCCGGAGGAAAAGGCCGTATCTATGCGTTCTTCATGGCAAACCATACGGATAAGGAGAAAGTGAGATTCCTCAAAGACGAGTATGGCATTGGCGGACGCTCTCATGCCTTGTCCGGCGCAACACACAGCGGCGAAGATCACGATGGGAAAGGACTGCACTATAAAAAGCAGGACTGCCCGGATGTTCACTTGAACTGGGAAAAGGTTGCCAAGCGCATTACCTCACTTGTCCAGAAAGACCGCTATCTTACCGAACAGGAACAGGCACAGTATGACAAGATCCAGTCTGAACAGGAACTGGCCGAAGAAGATGCTATTCAAGCCCAGCAGCCGGAGATGGAGAAAGAAACACCAAAGCCTACCCTTGGGGAGCAGTTTGAGCAGTATAAGCCTGTGGTGACTGCCGCCATTTACGAGGATACCGCATATCGCAATGCCTGCGGTCATTCTGACCGTGAAAATGCTGTCATCGAGGGTAATGCCGCTGTGCGCCGTGCGGTTCTTGGTTCTAAGGATATGGAGCTGATCCGACTCTATTCGGATGTGCCGGAGTTCCGTCAGCGTTTACACCGGGAAGTGATCGACGAGACCTATCCAAAGCTCCATGAGCTTCTGCGCCCTCTTTCTCAGGAAGATATTGATACTGCCCTTTGTGCATGGAACGGCAATATCGAGAGTAAACACGCTGTTGTCCGCTATATGAAAGACCATGCAAGAGAGAAGGATACCGCCGCATGGCTGGCTCAGGAATACGGCGGCAGTAACAGCAACAGCCTGTTCGTTGTCCGTGCCGGCAGCCCGGAGGAAACGCAGCTGCCCTGGCCGAAGGTACAGCGCAGGCTTGCCCAGCTGATTCAGGAGGACCGGTTCTATACCGAAGAAGAACAGGATCGTTTTGACAATATCGACCCTATCGCCATCCGGGAAGCCCTGGAGGAAAGAGGGATCGTCAACGGACAGGTGGCAGACCCGGAAAAACTGGACAATGACCCGTTTATCCAACAGGTGATGTCGGATGCCGAGCAGATCGCAGCTGCCGAGACAGAACAGACTTCCGAGGTTTCCATTTCCGATGAGGAATATGATGCAGTTCGCCGCCCGACTCCGCAAAGGACTTCCTATGACCCTGCCGCCCCGGTCTATGCTGTGGGCGATACCGTGTATATCGAGAATGACGCCTATCAGATCACCGAGCTGCGGGAGGACACCGTGCAGCTTCTGCCCACCGGCATGGTATATCCCATCTACCGGGCAGAGCGCAAAGAACAGTTCGAGCAGCTGCTTCGGGCAGACCGCCGCAATGCTTACTATACCGAGTTTCTTCCTATTGACCCGGACAAGGCAGATCAGGACTTGCGGGATGTATTGGCTCATGGACTGATGTATGAAGCGGATAAAAAGCAGATTTCCACGCTGCTGCAATCCGGCAGGAGCAACAGCGAGATCGCCTACTGGCTGAGCAGAGCCTATTCTGGTGAGATCGAGACGCTGAATCTGGAGACCGGCGATACTGCCGATTACCGTACCACGGCACAGGGCATGGAGCTGGAAGTCCTGGACGCAGAGGAAAAGCGTCTGGCTATGCTGTATTTCCGCTGGGATGAGGTTGCGCCTTTGCTGCGCGGGATGTATGCCCGTCAGCAGGACGGTTTTGGACAGGAACAGCCCCAACCGGCTACCGAATCCCCGACCTTCCATTCCGAGACCATGGCCGTCTATCCGGGCGATAAGAACAATCTGCCTTATGATGTGGTGGTGGAACGACTGCATATCGAGGAGCCGGAGCCACCAGCCCCTGTGACTGAGCCGGAGAAAACCTTTGAGGAAGTGCTGGACGAACACCCGGTTTCCATTCAGGTCAATGGCCAGTGGCAGACCTTTCCCAATGCCAAAGCTGCCGAGGAAGCATCTTATGAGGAATACAAGGCTAACCTGCGCCGCAATGCAAAAAACTTCCGCATTACAGATGAGCATTTGGGTGAGGGCGGTCCGAAAGCCAAGTTCCAGGCAAATGTCAATGCGATTCGTTTGCTGAAAGAGCTGGAAGCTGCCGGACAGCAGGCAAGCCCGGAACAGCAGGAAGTCCTATCCCGCTATGTGGGCTGGGGCGGTCTTTCTGATGCCTTTGACCCGGAGAAACCGGCATGGGCTTCCGAGTATGCCCAGCTGAAAGAGCTGCTGACCCCGGAGGAATATGTCGCCGCCAGAAGCTCCACCCTCAACGCCCATTACACCAGCCCTACGGTCATTCAGGCCATCTATGAAGCGGTGGGCCGTATGGGATTTGAGACCGGAAATATTTTGGAGCCATCTATGGGTGTGGGCAATTTCTTCGGTATGCTGCCGGAGGAAATGAGAAACAGCCGTCTGTACGGCGTGGAGCTGGACCCGGTTTCCGGGCGCATCGCAAAGCAGCTCTATCCCAAGGCGGACATCACAGTAGGCGGCTTTGAGACCACCGACAGGCGGGATTTCTTTGACCTTGCCATCGGCAATGTACCTTTCGGTCAGTATCAGGTCAATGACAAAGCCTACAACAAGCTGAATTTCAGTATTCACAACTACTTTTTCGCCAAAGCACTGGACCAGGTGCGTCCCGGCGGAGTGGTAGCTTTTGTAACCTCCCGCTATACTATGGACGCCAAGGATTCCACCGTGCGCCGCTATCTTGCCCAGCGTGCTGAGCTGCTGGGAGCGATCCGTCTGCCGAATGACGCGTTCAAAAAGAATGCCGGTGCCGAGGTGGTATCGGACATCATCTTCCTCCAAAAGCGGGACCGCCCGCTGGACATCGTGCCGGAATGGACCCAGATCGGACAAACGGAGGATGGGTTTGCCATCAACCGGTATTTTATCGACCACCCAGAAATGGTGCTGGGCAGACAGGAGCCGGTAAGCACCGCTCATGGTATGGATTACACCGTGAACCCTATCGAGGGACTGGAGCTTTCCGATCAGCTGCATGATGCTGTGAAGTACATTCATGGCACTTATCAGGAGGCAGAACTGCCGGAGCTGGGCGAGGGCGAAACCATTGACACCTCCATTCCTGCTGACCCAAATGTGAAGAACTATTCCTATGCCATTGTAGACGGGCAGGTGTACTACCGGGAAAACAGCCGTATGGTGCGCCCTGACCTCAACGCCACCGCCGAAGCCCGCGTGAAAGGTCTTGTGGGACTGCGTGATTGTGTGCAGGAACTGATCGACCTTCAGATGGATGCAGCGGTTCCGGACAGCACCATTCGGGAGAAGCAGGCGGAACTGAACAGCCTCTATGACAGCTTTTCTGCCAAATACGGTCTCATCAATGACCGTGCAAACCGTCTGGCCTATGCAGACGATTCTTCCTATTACCTGCTCTGTGCGCTGGAAGTCATCGACGAGGACGGAAAGCTGGAACGCAAGGCGGATATGTTCACCAAACGGACCATCAAGCCCCATCAGGCGGTGGCTGTGGTGGATACGGCAAGCGAAGCACTGGCGGTGTCTATCTCGGAAAAAGCCTGCGTGGATATGGGCTATATGAGCCAGCTTACCGGAAAAACCAAAGAAGAACTGGCCGGAGAACTGCAAGGCGTGATCTTTCGTGTACCGGGAAAGTTGGAGCAGGACGGATCGCCCCATTATGTGACTGCTGATGAATACCTTTCCGGCAATGTACGCCGCAAACTGCGCCAGGCGCAGCGGGCGGCACAGCAGGACCAGGTTTATGCAGTCAATGTGGAAGCCCTTACCGCCGCCCAGCCCAAAGACCTGGATGCGTCGGAGATCGAGGTGCGTCTGGGCGCTACCTGGATCGACAAAGAGTACATCCAGCAGTTTATGTACGAGACCTTCAACACCCCGTTTTATCTCCAGCGCAGTATCGAGGTCAACTATTCCTCCTTTACTGCTGAATGGCAGATCAAGGGGAAATCTTCCGTATCCTACAACGATGTAGCAGCTTACACTACCTATGGAACCAGCCGTGCCAATGCTTATAAGATTTTGGAGGACAGCCTGAACCTGCGGGATGTCCGTATCTATGACACCATAGAGGACGCAGACGGAAAAGAGCGCCGCGTGCTGAACGCCAAGGAGACCACCCTGGCTGCACAAAAACAGCAGGCTATCCGGGAAGCCTTTAAGGACTGGATCTGGAGAGATCCGGAGCGCCGCCAGACTCTGGTGCGCCAGTACAACGAAGAAATGAACTCTACCCGTCCCCGCGAGTATGATGGCAGCCATATCACTTTTGGCGGCATGAACCCGGCCATTACCCTGCGGGAACACCAGAAAAGCGCTATCGCCCATGTGCTGTATGGAGGAAATACCCTGTTGGCACATGAAGTAGGCGCAGGCAAAACTTTTGAGATGGTAGCTGCTGCGATGGAAGCCAAACGCCTGGGCTTGTGCCAGAAATCTCTCTTTGTGGTTCCCAACCATCTGACCGAGCAGTGGGCGTCGGAGTTTCTGCGCCTCTATCCTTCTGCCAACATCTTAGTCACCACCAAAAAGGACTTTGAGACCCATAACCGCAAAAAGTTCTGCGCCCGTATTGCGACCGGTGACTACGACGCCATCATCATGGGACACAGCCAGTTTGAGCGTATCCCCATCAGCCGGGAGCGTCAGGAACGGCTTCTCTATGAGCAGATCGACGAGATCACCGAGGGCATCGCAGAGGTGCAGGCCAGCGGCGGTGAGCGTTTTACCGTCAAACAGCTGGAGCGTACCAGAAAGTCTCTGGAAGCCAGACTGGAAAAGCTGCAAGCCGAGGGACGAAAAGACGATGTGGTAACCTTCGAGCAGCTGGGTGTGGACCGTTTGTTTGTGGACGAGGCACACAACTACAAAAACCGTGCGAAACGTTGCGCATAAGCCCTTGTTGACAGCAAGGACGAACAGCGCCATGTGATTGCACTTAGCAATAAGAAAATATCACAGAGAATTTGAATCTCGAAATCAGGGATGAAATTTCCCTGCCGTACAGAACCAATGCCAGAAAGGAGCAATCCCATAGCGGTCTGTCAAACCGCAGGCAGTACGAGAGCTAATACTCCACTGTGCGCTGCACATCTGTAAATATGCAGGGTACAAAGCGTGGTGAAGTCGTAACCTGAAAACCTAAACCCCTGCAAGGGGGCATGGAGAATAATGGTGCGGGCTTCCGAAACCTATGGCTATCCGTTAGTGAAAGCTATGCAGCATCGTAAGAGTAAGCGGCATCCGAAAGGGTGAAAATTGGAAAAAGAGTGTGCGGTTGGTTTTTCCGCACATGCCCTGTGGAATGAAATGTCTACACGGAATCATGCAGAAACTGTGGTTCAAAGCATGGTTAGATTTTCCCGGTGTAAGGTAGCGGTCTAAGGGTTTCAATGGTCAGCAATGACCGCAAGGATAGAGATTCAGGAACGTTTGAGAGCCTGTATTTGGAGTGTTACAGCACAATGAAGAATACAGGAAGTCAGCCGTGCCATAGTAGTCTGCAATTGGGTAATGCCAATTACACGGGGCTGAAATGCCCCACGGCGAAGGGCACGAGTCAGATTGATTTGTAAATTTCACGAAAGAAAATCC
>ERZ1027236.272-NODE-272-length-22178-cov-4.410342_pt1 | contig 22178 bp, 20 predicted proteins | sample MGYA00519265_ERZ1027236 | MGnify/ENA primary metagenome ERZ1027236 (study PRJEB26926, sample SAMN06164642) | human gut metagenome | biome: ENVO:00009003; feature: ENVO:2100002; material: ENVO:00002003 | host: Homo sapiens | place: USA | collected 2012 ... | reverse complement strand
TCTACACCCTAGAGTTCGTCGGCAGCGTCAGATGTGTATAAGAGACAGGTGCAGGACAATGCACATGTGATCGTTGGTGGAATCATCACGGCAAAGACCGTGAAATTTACCAGAAATAATAAGGCGATGGCATTCATTACGGTGGAGGATCTGACCGGGAATGTGGAAGTTATCATATTTCCAAAAGATTATGAGAGATACAACCGCTTTTTGAATGATGAGGAGAAGATTTTCGTAGTCGGACACGCAACGGTGGAGGAGGAACAGGACGGAAAAGTGATCTGCGAGCGGATCGTTCCGTTTGACGATACCAGAAAGGAACTCTGGCTGCAGTTTCCGACAAAGAGTGATTTTGCGGAGAAAGAACAGCAGGTGTATGATATTCTCCGGGATTCGGACGGAAATGATGAAGTGGTAATTTATATATCAGATGTCAAAGCATTTAAAAGATTGCCAAGAAACCGTGCGGTTGGTATAAATTCTGTGCTCTTGGCACGTTTGACGGAATTTCTGGGCGAAAAAAATGTAAAAGTTGTGGAAAAAGGCATTGAAAATCGCGCGTAATAAGTATAGAATAAAACAGATTAAAGAATTTCATTTTAATTTTAATAAATGGAGGATTTCACAATGGCGAAAGAGATTAACACAATTGGTGTACTGACCAGTGGAGGAGATGCCCCGGGAATGAACGCTGCAATCCGTGCAGTTGTCCGTCAGGCTTTATCCAAGGGAAAGAAAGTGAAAGGAATCAAGCGTGGATACGCTGGATTATTGAACGAAGAAATTATTGATATGAACGGACAGAGCGTTTCAGATACAATTTCCCGTGGTGGTACTATTTTACAGACTGCCCGTTGTATGGAGTTCACCACACCGGAAGGACAGCAGAAAGGTGCGGAGATCTGTAAGAAGCATGGAATTGATGCAATTGTAGTTATCGGTGGAGATGGTTCTTTCAAGGGTGCACAGAAGCTTGCTGCACTGGGAATCAATACCATTGGTCTTCCGGGAACCATTGATCTGGATATTGCATGTACTGATTATACCATTGGTTTTGACACCGCTGTTAATACAGCCATGGAAGCTATTGATAAGGTTCGTGATACTTCTACATCTCATGAGAGATGCTCAATTATTGAGGTTATGGGTCGTGGAGCCGGACATATCGCATTATGGTGCGGTCTTGCAAACGGTGCTGAGGAGATTCTCCTTCCGGAAAAATATGATTACGATGAGCAGCGTCTGATTGATCAGGTAGTCAACGCAAGAAAGAACGGAAAGCAGCACTATATTATTGTAAATGCTGAGGGTATCGGTCATTCACAGAGCATGGCAAAGCGTATCGAGGAAGCGACAGGTGTTGAGACACGCGCAACGATTCTCGGACATATGCAGCGTGGTGGAAGCCCGACATGTAAGGACCGTGTCTATGCAACCACAATGGGTGCAATGGCAGTTGACCTTCTCTGCGAAGGAAAGAGCAACCGTGTCATTGGACATAAGGGTGGCAAGTTTGTAGATTTCGACATTGATGAAGCTTTGGCTATGAAGAAAGATGTCGATGAGTACATGTACGAAATCTCAAAGACACTGGTATAGTTATTCCTTTTATTGGAGAACATAGTGCGGCAGGGAATTCTCTCTGCCGCATTTTTAGGTTTGAAATCAATGGGATTTTCAAGGAGACGGGCAATGGACAACACCAAGGAAATGCTCACACTGGCAGTAGAAATCGGGGACGCGATGCTGCGGTGTGGAGCAGAAATTTACCGGGTGGAAGATTCTGTGATACGCATATTGGAAGCTTTTGGTCTGGATGATTTTGATGCTTATGTTTTATCCAACGGAATTTTTGCAAGTGCAAATGAGAGCAGGGAGGATGCCTGCAGTGTGGTAAGGTATGTTCCGCTTTCGGCAACCCATCTGGGGAAACTCGCTGCTTTAAATCAGCTGACCCGAGATATCTGTAATCATAAATGTTCGGTTACAGAGGCATCGGAGCGGTTAAAACAGTGCAAAAACATTCCGGTTTATGCGAATGCGGTACAGTTACTGGCATGTGGAATCGGTTGTGCAGCATTTACCTTCATGTTTGGAGGGCATCTGCCGGAAGCACTGTATGCATTTTTTGTAGGGCTGATAGAGCAGCTGGCATTGTTTGTGTGCCGGAAGCGTAAAGTTTCCAGATTTTTAACGAATGTATATGTCAGTCTGCTGATCTCTTTGCTTAGTCTGCCAGCGGCCGCGGGTGTGATACCTGTTTTGCATGACAAAGTGGTGATCGGGGCAATTATGCCGTTAGTACCTGGAATTGCACTGACAACATCCATTCGTGATTTTTATAATGGCGATTATTTGTCCGGAACGATCCATCTGATTGATGCACTTCTTACGGCGCTTTGCATTGCAGTGGGCATTGCACTGCCGATTCTGTTGTTGCGATATGGAGGAAATTTACCGGTATGAGTTATGTGCTTCAGTTTTTTATTGCAGCGGTTGCCACGGTTACTTTTGCCATTTTGTTTGCGGCACCGAAAAAGGAACTGGTTTTCTGTGGCGTATCAGGAGGGCTTGCCTGGCTGGTTTATTTTATTTTGTACAGGCAGTCGGGGAATGTGGTTTTGGGCAGTCTGGTGGCAACCTTTGTTTTGACAATTTTAAGTCGTATTCTGGCAGTAGCAAGATGCAATCCTGCCACGATTTATCTGGTATCCGGGATTTTTCCACTGGTTCCGGGAGCCGGTATCTATTATACGGCATATTATCTGATATCCGGAATGCCGGCAAAATGCTCGGCAAAAGGGCTGGAAACTTTTGAGATTGCCCTGGCCATTGTATTTGGGATTATTTTTGGCTTCTCGATTCCGGAAACACTGTTTCATAAAAGGAAACAGTAAGTAATGGGAAAGGATTGTACGGATGATATGATTACAAGCAGTGCAAATCAGCAGATGAAACATCTGTCACAGCTGATGAAAAGGGCGAAAGAACGAAAAAAAGAACAGGTCTTTGTTGTGGAAGGAATAAAGATGTTTCAGGAAGCACCGGCGGATACGGTGGTGTCTGTCTACGTGTCGGAAAGTTTTCTGGAAAAACCGGAACATGAAAAATGTCTGCAGGGATACCGGTATGAGGTCGTGAGTGATGCGGTATTCCGGGAAATTTCGGATACACAGACTCCGCAGGGAATCCTTGCGATTGTCCGCATGCCAAAGTATGATCTGCCCGATCTTTTGCAGGGGGATCGCACGCATCTTTTAATTCTTGAGAGCGTGCAGGATCCGGGAAATCTTGGAACGATGGTGCGCACCGGAGAGGGTGCCGGCATCACGGGAATTATAATGAATAAAACGACGGTGGATCTGTTTAACCCCAAAACCATACGCTCAACGATGGGAAGTATCTACCGTGTTCCGTACCTGATCACGGAGCATCTGCCGGATCTGCTTGATGAGCTGCATAAGGAGAATATCCGATTGTATGCGGCACATTTAAAAGGAGATACATATTATGATGCCTTTGATTTTACCGGGGCATGTGGCTTCCTGATTGGAAATGAGGGGAACGGTCTGTCTGATGAAATTGCAGAGTGTGCGGATTGCTATCTGAAGATTCCCATGGAGGGAAAGGTGGAGTCGCTGAATGCAGCCGTTTCCGCAGCACTTTTGATGTATGAATGTAAGAGACAGCGGGGAGAGCACAATGAAAATATGGTTTAAAATCTGGGAAAACACACACTTATTAAAATCGGAAACCATAGAAGATGATACGGAGGATACACGTACACATAAGATTTTTCATGCACTGGAAGAAGTCTGTCTGAAGTGGGATCTGGGAAAACCGATCTGGTTTGATGCGAATATAGCGGAATTTCAAAGGCATGCGCGAACGAGGTTTGGCAAGGACAATTTTGTGGAGGAAACAGAATTTGATTATCTGGAGATACAGGTGATAGACGAAGATTAAAAAAATATTAAATTTGTTGCTTTCTGCGTACAGAACGTGTTTCTTGTGATATGATAATACCGTATGGGAAAGCACGGTGAGGTCTGCTTTCGCATTTATGAAAGGAATGTCTGCCATTGTGGCAGGAAAGAGGAGGAATGACATGGGAACATCGCAGATGCTGGGGGAAGATATTGATAGTTGGGAAACTATGATGTTTTTATATAATTCAGCACTGAAAGAGGTGGGAACAAAACTTGAGATTTTAAATGACGAGTTTGTTCATATACATAAGTACAATCCGATTGAATATATTAAGTCAAGGATTAAAACACCGGAAAGTATTGTAAAAAAATTAAAGCGTGACGGATATGAGAGTACGATCGAGAATATGATAAATTATATTAACGATATTGCAGGAATCCGTATTGTCTGCTCGTTTACTTCGGATATTTACCGTCTTGCAGAGATGATCGGAAAACAGAATGACCTGACCGTGATCTGTGTAAAAGACTATATCAAAAATCCGAAAGTCAGCGGTTACAAGAGTTTCCATATGCACGTGACGGTTCCTATCTTTTTATCGGACCGTGTGGTTGATACAAAGGTGGAAATCCAGATCCGCACCATTGCAATGGATTTCTGGGCAAGTCTGGAGCACAAGATTTATTATAAATTTGAGGGGCATGCCCCGGAATATATCAGCCGGGATCTGCGTGCCTGTGCAGAAATTGTTTCAAACCTCGATGCAAAGATGCTGCAGCTGAATGAAGCAATTTTAGAAGAAAAGGAAAAAGAGGAACAGAAGAAAAAGGAAGAATAGTTACGAAGAATAAAACTATTACGGAACAGTCGGAAAGAAGGGAATGCTATGGTACCTTCCATTGCACGTCAGAGTGTGATTTTAAAATGTAATATGCAAAAATCCGTGATGCTTGGAAACTACGAATTTTTCTATGCTGCGGGATTGATGAGAAAATTATACAACATAGAGATCCGGACAGATATGGAACCGGAACAGATTCTGGAAGCGATTCTGCAGGTGCAGGAGAATCTGGCTCCGCAGAGTGAACAGGAAAAATATCTGATACAGATCATAAAGAATTATGAGCCGTCAGCGGATCATGATGCACAGATGGATGAGCTGTTTGCCTGGGGAGAACAGGAACCTGACATGTGGCAGGTCACGACATCGTTCCATCCGGTTATAAGGTAACTATGAGCGATAGTTACCTTATATTTTTGCAATTTTCGTACATACTACAAGTAATTTTAAAAGAAAGATGAGGATGTATGAAATGAGTAAGATGACTCTGGAACAGGAAGAAGTGCGCAATCAGGAGTATAATGAGTATGTCGAACAGATGACACCGAAACATAATCTGTGGGCAAATATGGGAAAAGCCTTTTTGCTGGGGGGAGGTATCTGCCTGTTGGGACAGATTATTTTACAGATTGCAGCCGGGGTATTCGGACTTAAGGCAGAGGATGCCGCTCTTTGGTGCAGTTTACTTCTTGTTCTTCTTTCGGTGATCCTGACGAGCTGTAATGTATATGGGATTCTTGCCAACTGGGGAGGTGCAGGGGCATTGGTTCCGATTACCGGATTTGCAAATGGCGTGTGTGCTTCTGCGGTGGAATTCCAGAAAGAGGGACAGGTATTTGGTATCGGATGCCAGATTTTTAAGATTGCCGGTCCGGTGATTTTGTATGGAATTTTTTCAAGCTGGGTGCTGGGACTTATTTACTGGCTATTTTAAATTCGCTGGGGAACTGCGTGGCCCGTCGCATAGAGAAAACTTATGTTTTTCCGTGTACTCCTTTTCAATTTTGCACATACTACCGTAGAGAATAAGTAATCAAAGAGGTGCAGAATGAAAGAAAAACGGGAAATAGTTTATCTGAAGGCAGACCGCAACAGTGTCTGCCATGATCCAAAAATAAAGATACAGGATGTGATGTCTGTACAGTGTGCAGATTCTGCAATCTGTGCCGGAATAAAAAATAAAACACTGTATACGTTTAAGAAAAACGATGACCAGAAAAAAGAAGGAAAAAAGAAAAAACGAATGGAAGTATTTTCGATGCTAAATGTGATCGAACGGATACAGACGGATTACCCGGATGTGGAAATTGTTAGTATCGGGGAACAGGATTTTGTGGTGCAATTGTTAGATGCACCGATGGCACCGAAATGGCTGGAGACGCTTAAAGTTGTTGTGATGGTTGTAGTAATCTTTCTTGGAGCGGCATTTACGATTATGGCATTTAACAATGACGTGTCCGTGGGGGAAGTGTTTGACCGGTTTTATCAGCAGGTGATGGGAAAAGAAAAACCGAAAGTATCAGAAATCGAAATTTTTTACTGTCTGGGACTGGCAGTGGGAATTTTGGTATTTTTTAACCATATCGGAAAGAAAAAAATTACTTCAGATCCGACACCGATTCAGGTTGAGATGCGAAAGTATGAACAGGATGTCGATATGGCATTTATAGAGAACGCGGGAAGAAAGGGGCATGAACACGATGTTTCTTAGACACATTTTTATGGCGGGCCTTGCGACAGCCTGCGGCATTGCGGTTTCTGCCGGAACGTTTGCGTTTCTTCTGGTGATCGGGGTCATTCCGCGCATGATCAAACGCTGCAATTTTGGAGAACGGATACTGATGGTCGAAAATACGGTTATACTGGGGGTATTGACCGGTGCCGTATTTTCTGTGGTGGAGTGGAAGGCACAGCTGCCGTATCCGTGGCTGGCGCATGTCATTTTGGGCGCTTATGGAACTGCAGCGGGAATTTTTGTGGGATGTATTGCGGTGGCACTGGCAGAAATATTAAATACTTTTCCGATCCTGTTCCGGCGTCTGTATATCAACCGTGGACTCAGTGGTGTTATGATTGCCATGGCACTGGGGAAAATGGCTGGTTCTTTTTATTATTTCTTTTTTGGTTACGGGCTTCCAAAATATTGGTAAATCCATATTTTCTAATTGCAATCTTCTTTGTGTCTGGCGTATAATAAAAGGTACGATTAGTTACAGACTAAAGGAGAGAATTTTAAATGGGCAGATATGCATTGGATATGGAAAAATATGCAGATTTGGCAAGGACTGCATCTGCGGAGGGATGCGTGTTATTGAAAAATGACAACAGTACCCTGCCACTTAAAAAAGGAGATAAAGTTGCTGTATTTGGGCGCATGGCGTTTCATTATTACAAGAGCGGACTTGGCTCGGGCGGACTGGTAAATACACGCTATGTGGTTGGAATCCTTGATGCGCTGCGCGCCTGCAAAGATATTGCGCTGGATGAAGAACTGATTGGGATCTACGAAAAATGGATCAAAGACCATCCATATGACGAAGGTGAGGGATGGGGGCTGGTTCCGTGGTCACAGGAAGAAATGCCCGTGACGGAAGAGATGCTTCAAACCGCATCCGGGGATGATGTGGCACTGGTGATTCTTGGACGTACGGCGGGGGAAGACCAGGACAATACGGACAAGCCGGGCAGTTATAAGCTGACACGGACAGAAGAAGACCTGATCCGTAAAGTGAGCAGTCAATTTTCACGCACGGCCGTTATTTTAAATGTGGGAAATATCATTGATATGAAATGGGTCAGAGAATTTGATCCGGCAGCGGTACTCTATGCATGGCAGGGAGGTCAGGAAGGTGGAAACGGTGTCTGTGATGTACTTATGGGGCGTGTGAATCCGTGCGGAAAACTGACCGATACGATTGCAGAGGATATCAGTGACTATCCATCCACGTCAAATTTCGGGGATTTACAGAAAAACTATTATAAAGAAGATATCTATGTGGGATATCGGTATTTTGAGACATTTGCCAAAGATAAAGTTTTGTATCCGTTTGGATTTGGATTGTCGTATACTTCTTTTTCCGTGCAAGCGTCTGCAGAAGAAAAGGACGAGCATACGGTCTGTGTAAAGGCAACAGTGAAAAATACTGGAACAAAACCGGGGAAAGAAGTGCTTGAAGTATATGCCAAAGCCCCACAGGGGGTACTGGATACACCGGTGCGTGTTCTTTGTGGATTTGCAAAGACAAAGGAACTGGCAGCAGGGGAAGAAGAGCATATTACTCTGGAGATTCCGAAAAATACATTTGCCTCCTATGATGACAGTGGTGTAACCGGACACAGGGACTGTTTTGTGCTGCTGGAGGGTACTTATACCATTTATGTGGGAACCGATGTGCGGACGGCACAAAAGGCAGGCAGTTATCCGCAGACGTTTACAGTACTTGAACAGCTTGAGGAAGTCTGTGCACCGCAGAAACCGTTTGCCCGTATGACAAGAAAGCCGGGTGATGTGATCGGATATTCCGATACACCGGAACGGATCTATGGTCCGTATGACCGCGTGGAAAAACCGGCAGAGATTTCACAGACTGGTGATAAAGGCTATCGTCTGGAAGATGTATATGACAAAAAGATTTCCATGGAGACATTTGTGGCACAATTGTCGGACGAGGATCTGATTATGCTGTTCCGCGGAGAAGGCATGTGCAGTCCGAAGGTGACTCCGGGTACTGCAGCGGCATTTGCAGGACTGACTCCGTCTTTGAGGAAGTTTAGAATTCCGGCAGAATGTGCATCGGACGGACCATCCGGAATACGTATGGACTGCGGAACAAAGGCGTTTTCCCTTCCGAACGGAACGTTGCTCGGATGTACATTTAACTGTGAACTGGTGCGTCAATTATATGAAATGACAGGGCTTGAACTGCGGTTAAACCGTGTAGATACATTGCTCGGACCGGGATTGAATATTCACAGAAATCCGTTGAACGGACGAAACTTTGAGTATATTTCCGAAGATCCGTTTTTAACCGGAAAAATGGGAGCCGCACAGCTGCAGGGACTTAATATTGCAGGTTCTACAGGAACCATCAAACATTTTGCGGCAAACAATCAGGAAACGAAACGACATGAGGCAGATTCGATTATTTCCGTGCGGGCACTGCGGGAAATTTATCTGAAGGGATTTGAAATTGCGGTAAAAGAAGGACCGGCCCGCTCTGTTATGACTACATATGGCCCGGTCAACGGGGTGTGGACTGCAGGAAGTTATGATCTCAATACCATTGTATTGCGTAAAGATTGGGGATTTTCCGGCATCGTTATGACCGACTGGTGGGCAAAGGCAAACCATGAGGGACAGCCATCGGATCCGCGTATACATGCGGTCATGGCAGCGGCACAGAATGATGTATATATGGTGACTGCAGATGCGCAGGATATGCAGCAGGATGATATGCTCGAAGAATTCCAGAAGGGAAATCTTACGAGAGGACAGCTGCAGAGAAATGCCATCAATATATTGCAGTTTGTACTAAAATCCCCGGCGATGCTTTATGAGATGGATAGGATTTCTCCGGAAGAACTTAAAGACCGGAAGAATGCTGCAAAAGATGATCTGGATGTCTCAAAGATGATGAAATTTGTGGCAGATGAACAGGGAAAAATCTGCATTTCCGGTGACGGCTGGGATACACATCAGGGAAAAGAAATACTTGCGGATCTGGATTTGAAAGCCGGAAGTTATGAACTGCAGATGAAAGTGAAATCAAATCTGGATGATCTGGCACAGCTTCCGGTAACGGTATATCTGGACAATATTATCAAAGGAACAATGTCCTTCCGGGGATCGAAAGGGCAGTGGGTGACACAGCAGATCCGGTTTGATACATTCGAGGGACATCATTATATGAGATTATATTTTGGAGCAACCGGACTTACGGTAGATCATATAGCGTTTCAGCTGTCCGGGTGCGCAGACAAGGAGCAGTAATACATGAATGTTTTAAAAGTAAAAAAGGGAGAAACGCTCGCCAAAAAACAGGACAAGGTGATGGAGTGGTATCTGATTCAGGAGGGTTCCGTGATCCGGCAGTTTGCATTTGCAGAGATCATTATGCACCGGAATGCAATTGTGGGTATTCTCGAGAACGAATGGTTTGCCTGCGATTATGTGGCAAATGAAGATACGACATTGATTGTGATTCCATGTAAAAATGCACAGGATCTGCGGAAAATTTTATCGGAGCATGAAAACTTCCGCCCGATTTTTTTGCGTACGGCAGTGGAACAGCGGCATCAGGCACTGTGTCTGTATGCCAGTCTGCAGAAAAAATGCATGCTTTTACATAATGCTGCGGAAACGTTGTACAGCGAATACAAAAATCTGTGCAGCGAGAAGCTTCTTGATGAACAGGATTTTCCGCGTATGGAACAGTTTGCAGCTTTAAAAATGCAGCACCGTGCGGAAAACTGGGAGATTGCAAACAGTAACAGTCTGGTCCGGAGTTATCTGAAAGAATATATGCAGCTGATGATCAAAGATGACAGTCTGTGTGTGGGAGCAATCATGGAGGCGGCGGCACAGATGCGCCGTGTGACACAGGGAATCGGCGAGATGGTAAATTATCTGCAGTACAACAGGGATATTTTATTTTCAGATTCCAGAGATGATATTTTTCATCTGTTTTTTGCAATGGCAGTCCAGCAGTCGCAGAAAAAGCAGGACATTTCCGAGATCAAAAAGCGTCTGTTAAATATGGTGGATGTCATGACAAAGCTTGATGTATACGACAAAAAGCAGATGGCGGAGGCACATGAGCTCTGCGAGAATTACGACTTTACCAAGGAGTCCGAAGGCCGTATCAATATTATGCGTGAGGATTGTATTGCACATATTATGGAGTATGCAGGATATGGCAGCGATATGATCAGGGATTTCCACAGCATTGTGCAGCAGTACCGGGAGCTGCCGGATATGATGTCTACAGACAATGAGGCGAGACAGCTGCGCAGGGAAATCACAAAGGTCTTTTACGATATTTATACCAAGGCGTTTATGAGATCAGTTGAGGAACTGGTCAAGCCGTCACCGATCATGATGATGTTTTTCAATTTTGGGTTTATGGATGCGGAGGTGCTGGGGGAAACTAACACAAATGCACTGTATAATCTGACGGATTCGCTTGGATTGTTTCACTCTGCAAATGTCTATACGGTTTATGATTGGCTGGTACAGATTTATCAGGGAAAGAAAGAACCGTCCCGCAATGAATTTGACCAGGATTTCAATGCATTTCTGCTGGAAGAAAAGAGAACTGGGAATATTACGGAAGCGCAGATGCAACAGTATAAAAATGACAGCAGGCAGAAAGTACAGTTTGAGATCCGCAATATGTTTACCTCCGGAAACCGTGTGACCTATGGCCGTGTGACTACATTCTGTCCGGTTCTGATGGAAGAGGATTTCATCAACACCGTGGAAAAGATGGCAGTTACCGCAGAAAAAATTGCCGATGCCATCAATAAGGTGCGCTGTGTGGATTATTCTGCACTCTATCATGATGTCATGTTTTCCGATCCGGATCGCGGAATCAATCAGGAATGGATCAAAAAGGAGATTCTGCCGGATGTGATTCTGATGCCAAATGCCGGAACCCGTACCCTGATGTGGCAGGAGACATCCGGTGCCAAGATTGATACACCAGCGCGTTTTCTGTTTCCGATCTTTTCCGCAGTGGATCTCGATGATCAGATGGTGGAATGTATCGGCCGATACCGCTGGGAGATCTGCAGACGTGTGCAGGGTGTATACTGGAACGATATCCGGGAAAAATCGCTTACGGCGGAGTACTGTGATTTTATTCAGTATTATCGCAAAAATTCAGATCTTTCCGCAGATGCAAAGGAAAAGATCAAGACTGCACTGTCCCGTGCGCGCAACAGTTACCGTGAGGTATTTGTCAAGGACTATCAGGCATGGATGAAGTATGAGTCACAGGGAAGTTTCCGACTGAATAAAGTGGCAAGAGATATTCTGGTAAGGTATTGTCCGTTTGCAAAGGATATCCGCCAGGGACTGGCCACCAATCCACAGTATCAGAATGCATTTCACAGACTTGATGCGGAAAACAGAAAGAAACTGCAGCGGTTCCGTTCTGTTTACGATAAATATGAGGCTGCCGGCGGAGAGATCACACCGGAACTGAAAGAAAATCTGCGGTTTTATCAGATGTAGGAACGGATATGGAATATATAGCTTATGTAGAGACCCCGTATAAAGAAAAATTTGGAATTCCCAGACAGAGCGGGCTGGCGGAGAGTACCTGTGGGGAAATTATTTTCACACCGAAATTCCGGAATCCGGATGCGGTGCGTGGAATCGAGGAGTTTTCCCACCTGTGGCTTCTCTGGGAGTTTTCGAGGGCAAAGCAGGATATTTTTCATGCAACCGTAGCGCCCCCACGTCTGGGAGGAAAAGAAAAACGGGGCGTGTTTGCCACACGTTCCCCCTTCCGCCCGAATTCGATCGGTCTTTCGTGCGTGAAACTTGAAAAAGTGCGCATCGATCAGAAGCTTGGACCGGTTCTTACGGTTTCCGGGCTGGATCTGCTTGATCACACACCGCTTTTTGATATCAAACCGTATCTGCCGTACGTGGATGCCCATCCGGAGGCAAAAAACGGTTTTGCGGAAGAATTCCGACAGTTTCAGATACCGGTAGTATTTCCGGAGGAATTGCAGGCACAGATTCCGGAACATCTGCGGGGACCGCTTCTTGAGGTTCTTGCACAGGACCCCAGGGCGGCATACAACAAAAAGCCGGATTATATCTACGGGATGGCATTTGCTGATTATGACATCCGGTTTATGGTGGCAGAGGGAATCCTGACGGTAAAAGAGGTCACAAGTCGCACGCAGGAATGGAAAAAAGTCAAGTGAGAGTTGCGCTTGCACGGGGAAAGCCTTATAATAGAAACGTCAAAAGTCAAAAACGCGAAGAAATTCGTGTAGTAGTGAGGTAAGAGGATGAAAGAGTTAAAAGAGTACATTCGCAGTATCCCGGATTTCCCGGAGAAGGGAATTATTTTCCGTGATGTCACAAGTGTACTGCAGGATGCAGATGCACTGAAGCTTTCCATTGATGAACTGGCGAAACGCTTGGAGGGCGTTGATTTTGATGTGATCGCCGGAGCAGAATCCAGAGGCTTTATCTTTGGAGCACCACTTGCTTATGTCATGCATAAGCCGTTTGTACCGATTCGTAAAAAAGGAAAACTGCCGTGTGAGACAGTTGAAAAAACATATGATCTGGAGTATGGTACGGCAACGATTGAAATGCATAAAGATGCCGTTAAAAAAGGAGAAAAGGTTGTACTTTTGGATGATCTGATTGCAACCGGCGGAACCATGAAAGCTGCTGCAGAACTGGTAGAGGAACTTGGCGGTGAAGTGGTAAAGATGCTGTTTCTCATAGAGTTAAGCGATCTCAACGGACGGGAAGTCTTAAAGGACTATGACGTGGACTCTGTTGTACAGTTCGAGGGAAAATAAAACCTGGTTTGAGATAGGCGTAAAAGAATGGATGAAAGCCCTTCACGCTATGGGGCACACGATGGTGTGTCCTGTGGTTGTGGGGGGCTTTCTAATATTTGATTGTAAATAAAAAGGTAATTTGTTATTATAATCTTATCAGCGTTTTAATGGCGAAACGATTAAAATCTATCTGTTTGGAAAATATGAGCAGTATGAGATCATTGAAATTGAAAAACGAGCGGAGGAAAGAGCATGGCAGAAGTAGAAGGTAGTAAAGATTTGATAAGTGTATTATGGAGTGGCGCAGATATTCTCCGATCCAAGATGGATGCAAATGAATATAAAGATTATTTACTTGGAATTGTATTTTATAAATATCTTTCGGATACATTTTTAATTAAAGTTTATGATTTGATTTATGATGAAAAGCCGAAGAGTTTAAAAGTTGCATTGGATGCATACAAAGAAGCACTGGAAGACGAAAGTGCTGAGGAACTGAAAGAGCAGATAAAGTCAGAATGTCATTACTTGATTGAACCGCAACTTACCTATACGTGTTTTGCTGATGCGGCGAGAAACAATGCATTCAATCGGGAGTTATTGCAAAAAGCTTTTAACAATATTGAACAGAGTGATCCATTGTTTGCAGATTTATTTACAGATATTGATTTGTACTCTAATCGTTTGGGAAATGGAGATCAGAAGCAAAGTGATACCATATCCAGTCTTGTTAAGGAAATTGATAAGGCAGATTTGTTGAATTCAGACGCAGAGATACTTGGAAATGCATATGAATATTTGATTGGACAGTTTGCGTCAGAGACCGGAAAAAAGGCAGGAGAATTTTATACACCACAAGCAGTTTCAAAGATATTAACAAAGATTGCAATTGCAGGGCAGGAAAACAAAAAGGGATTATCTGTATATGATCCATGCATGGGTTCTGGGTCTCTTTTGTTAAATGCCAAAAAGTATGCCACTGAACCAGGTTATATTAAGTATTATGGGCAGGAGCTAAATACTTCTACTTATAATCTGGCACGTATGAATATGTTTTTACATGGAATTACTCCGGAGAATCAGGTACTTCGCAATGGTGATACGCTGGATGGAGACTGGCCGACAGGAGAAGAGACCGATTTCAACATGGTACTTATGAATCCACCATACTCTGCAAAATGGAGTGCAACAGCCGGATTTTTACAAGATGAAAGATTCAGCGACTATGGAGTATTGGCTCCAAAATCAAAAGCGGATTATGCTTTTTTACTTCATGGTCTGTATCATTTAAAAAGTAATGGAACAATGGCAATTGTATTACCTCATGGGGTTCTGTTCCGAGGGGCAGCAGAAGGAAAAATCAGGGAAAAACTGCTTCGTGCAGGGAATATTTATGCAGTAATTGGATTGCCTGCCAATTTATTTTATAATACTTCAATTCCTACTTGTATCATCGTTTTAAAGAAACACAGAGATGGAAGAGATGTGTTGTTTATTGATGCATCAAAGAAATTTGACAAAGGAAAAAAGCAAAATGCCATGACAGATGAACATATAGAAGCTGTTATGGAGTTGTACAGTAAAAGAGAAACAGTAGAAAAAGAATCCTATCTTGCAAGTTTTGAGGATATTGAGAAGAATGATTTTAATTTGAATATTCCGCGTTATGTAGATAATTTTGAAAAAGAGGAAGAAGTCGATATAAATGCTCTTTTAACGCAGATGGATCAGACGGATAAGGAATTGGAACAGGCGCAGGGAGAATTTCTGTCCTTACTTAAGGATTTGACATCTACGGATGAAACTATTATGTCCTCGTTGAATGAACTGATTAGGAAGATGGAGGGGTGATAGCGATGGGAAAACCTAAAATTAGATTCAAAGGGTATGAGGACGATTGGGAACAGCGTAAGTTGGGAGAAGTTGCTCAAGAATTCAAAAGTGGAAACTCTTTGAAGGCAGATGAGATAGATATAACAGGCGATTATCCAGTCTATGGCGGGAACGGTTTAAGAGGGTATACTTCGACCTACAATCATGATGGAGAATACGCGTTGATTGGTCGGCAGGGTGCTTTATGTGGAAATATGAACTATTCTGTTGGAAAGGCTTATTTTACTGAACATGCGGTAGTTGTAAAAGCTGATGAAAACAATGATACCCGGTTCTTATATTATATGTTGGATACAATGAATTTAGGGCAGTATTCAGACCAATCAGCGCAGCCTGGACTAGCGGTAAATAAGCTCGTAAAGTTAGAAAATCAGTTTCCTATGAAAGAGGAACAACAGCGAATAGGATGGTATTTTAGCAACATTGACCACCTCATCACTCTTCACCAGCATAAGCTATTTTGCGCAAAAAATGTAATGAAATACATAACAACCGATATAAACACACCCAAAAAGGAGGCTATTATGGCAGAATTAGAGTCCGTGATAGAGCAGAAACTTATTGAACAACTGATTTATGGTGATTCACAATGGACGTATCGCGAAGACTTAAAAACAGAAGCAGATCTTTGGAAGAATTTCAGATATATTCTTGAACAGAATAATAAGGAACGTTTAAATGGAGAGCCACTTTCGGATGCAGAATTTGAACAGGTAAAGAATCAACTGCAGTTTTCATCATTCTATAAGGCTGGCGAATGGTTAGTTGGTGAAAATGGAAAAGTAATGGTACACGTACAAAGGGATACCGAACGGTTGCATCTTGTTGTGATGAATCATGAGCATATTGCAGGTGGAAGCAGTGTTTATGAGGTGATTAATCAGTACAATGCGTTAAAAATGGATGAGGATAGTAGTGTAAATGCAAGAGACCGAAGATTTGATGTTACTCTTATGATTAATGGATTGCCGATGATTCATATAGAATTGAAAAATAAGCAGCATTCTTATATGGATGGATTCTGGCAGATTAAAAAATATATTGGAGAGGGAAAATTTACGGGAATATTCTCAGCTGTACAGATGTTTGTAATCAGTAATGGGGTTGATACAAAATATTTTTCAGCTGCAAGTGATAGCGAATTGAATCCGAAGTTTATCAGTGGATGGCTGGATAAGGAAAATAACGCAGTTTCCGATTACCTTGTTTTTGCAAAAAGTGTGCTTCGTATTCCGGAGGCACACGAGATGATCGCGAGATATACAGTATTGGATGAAGAGGCAAAGCGTTTGATTTTGTTGCGCCCTTATCAGATCCATGCAATAGAAGCAATTCGTGATGCTTCTAAGACTGGAAAATCTGGTTTTGTATGGCATACAACTGGATCAGGAAAAACCTTAACTTCTTATAAAGCTACCAGAAATTTGTTAATGGATATTCCAGCGATTGATAAAGCTATCTTTTTAATTGATCGAAAAGATCTGGATACGCAGACCACCATGGCATTTCAGGCATATGCGAATAATGATCTGATAGATGTAGATGAGACAGACAATGTGTTTGATTTAAAGAAAAAGTTGAAATCAGATGATCGTCAGGTGATTGTGACAACGATCCAGAAATTGCAGAGATTAATTACCAGAAAATTGCAGGAAGGTACACCGGAATATCACAAAATTAAAAACCTGAAAATTGCATTTGTTGTAGATGAATGTCATAGAGCTGTCACTCCTGGAATAAAGCGGGAAATAGAAAGATTTTTTGGAAATTCCTTATGGTATGGATTTACAGGCACTCCCCGGTTTGCGGAAAATCCATATCCACAGATGGGAGATCTGCCCCGTACTACACAGGAATTATATGGAGATTGCCTGCATAAATATACGATTCAGAATGCCATTCATGATAATGCTGTTTTAGGATTTCAGGTGGAACATAATGGACCCAAAAATAAAAAGGATGAAACGGACAGTAATCTTTATGTAACCGAAAGTCATATGTTGAAAGTACTCGAGGTGATTTTGAATAAATCTTATTATAAGTTGGGATTTCAAAATGGAAAAGGAAAGACATATGAGGGGTTACTTACAACGAGTTCCATCCAATTGGCACAAAAATATTATGATTTGTTGAAAATGGTAAAGGAAGGGAAGACAACACTTAAAATAGATGAAAAAATAAAACAGGTATTACCGGATTTCCCAAAGTTTGCAATTACTTATTCCGTAACAGAAAACGAAGAAGGTTCCCATGTAAATCAGCAGAAGATGCAGGAATCATTAGATGATTACAATAAAATGTTTGGAACAAAATATGAGATTTCTCAAATACAGGGATACAATGGAAATCTGAATAAGCGTCTTGCAAGGAAGGATGCAAAATATAAGAGCAGAAATGAGCAGCTGGATCTGGTGATTGTAGTCGATCGACTCCTGACCGGTTTTGATGCACCGTGTCTGTCAACGATATTCATTGACAGACCGCCAATGGGACCGCACGATTTGATTCAGGCATTTTCCAGAACAAATCGTATTTATGATAAAAATAAAGTATATGGTCAGATTGTTACATTTCAGGCACCAAAATTATTTAAGGAGAGTGTTGACAATGCGGTACGATTGTATTCTGCAGGAAGTACACAAACAGCTCTTCTGGCAGATTGGAAAGAGGTGGAATCGGCATTTCGCAAGTCATTAAAAGCACTTCGAATATCTGCAGAGACTCCGGAAGAAGTTCCGGGAATGTCAATAAAAGAGAAAAAAATATTTGTTAAGCTGTTTCAGGATTTTGACAAGTTTTTTGCGCAATTAAAATCATTTACACAGTATGAAGATAATATGCTGGCTGGATATGGTATTACGGAAGATGAGTATACGGATTATGCAGGACAGTACTTAAATGCAAAAGAGGAAATTAAAGAAGATACCGATGGTCAAATTGATGATCCGGGAGTGCCTGTCGTAGATGAAGATTATGAATTAATGGCATACAGTCATACAAAGATTGATTATGAGTATATTATCAATCTGATCCAGAACATTGTATCACCAGATGAAGAATCACAGGATGTTACACAGGAACAGAAACAAAAGCAGATGGATGAGGTAAAGCAATATGTGGAAGAACTCAGAAAAGATAATCCGAAAGTAGCTGAGATAATGACCACTTTAATTGGAGAAATTGAGCAGGATGTAAATAAGTATAAAGGACAGTCCATTCTGAATATTGTTGAAAATATGAAACAAGAGTGTATTGAAAAAGTAGTTACAGATTTTTGTATTACATGGTATACGTCTAAAGATGATGTTATGTATGCGGCAATGCATTATCGAAATGGAGAGATCCCGAATGAGAGTGCAATTAAAGAGACAGCAAATTTTACCAGTTACAAAGAAGTACAGGAGAGAGCAATTCCAAAATTTAAATATTATACAATGATGATTGCTGAGTTAAGAAAAACTCTGGATGAAGAAATTAAACCTCTTATGAACCATTAGGATTGATTTGTATATATAAATATTCTTTACTGTTCTTATCAGCGTAAGTAGTACAGGAAACGGAGGTGCTTATGCGAAATGATGAGAACACCACAGAACTTTTCTGTAATTATTATAAGGAATGGGTTAATGTATATAAGAAGGATGCCATAAGAGAAGCAACTTTGGCAAAATACCGAATGACACAAAAGTGGGTAGAAAAACTGGTGCCGGATTTGAAAGTATCTGAACTTACAAGAACGATGTATCAGCAGCTTTTAAATGATTATGCAAAAGAACATGAAAGACAGACAACACTTGATTTTCATCATCAGTTGAAAGGAGCAATTCTGGATGCCGTTGATGAGGGACTGATAGAAAGAGATCCTACAAGAAAAGCAATTATTAAAGGAAAAACACCAAAAGTAAAAAAGATTAAATATCTCAATCAGTTTGAACTTCATACATTGATTGCACATCTTGACATAAAGGAAAAACCAAATTGGGATTGGTTTATTCTATTGGTTGCCAAAACGGGTATGCGTTTTTCAGAAGCACTTGCAATTACTCCAGCAGATTTTGATTTTGCAAGGCAGACATTATCGGTAAGCAAAACCTGGGATTATAAAGGAACAGGTGGTTTTTTACCTACTAAAAACAAGTCATCGGTCAGAAAAATACAAATAGATTGGCAAATTGTTGTAAAGTTCTCTGAATTGGTTAAAAATCTGCCGGAGGATAAGCCGATTTTTGTAGGAGAAGAAAAAATATATAATTCAACGGTTAATGATGTTCTTGCGAGGCATTGCAGGGATTGTGGTATTTCAGTGATTTCAATTCATGGGCTTCGACATACACATGCATCACTGTTATTATTTGCAGGAGTATCCATTGCCAGTGTAGCAAGACGCTTGGGACATGCCAGTATGACTACTACCCAGAAAACATATTTACATATTATACAGGAACTTGAAAACAAGGATGTAGATCTGGTAATGAGGACATTATCTGGATTATAGAACATTAAAATTTTAAAATTGTGCTGCTTACGCTGAAGCTCTCTGTTTCATGACACTGTATACCATTATAGCAGAATAAAACAGCATGACCTGTACATACTATCAGAAAAACAAAGTAAGGAGAGACAGTATGGATCAGCAGGTTGGATCAGGGAGTCTTTGCTTTGCAAAGGCTCCTTTTATTATTGGAACAGCATCTGTGGTTGGAACCAAAGAGGGGGAAGGTCCCCTGGCAGATGCATTTGACTGTATCGGACCGGATGATAAATTTGGTCAGCAGACATGGGAGGCCGCAGAGAGCAGTCTGCAGAAAGAAGCATTGACGCTTGCCCTCGGGAAAGCAGATCAAAAGCCGGAAGATATGCGGTATCTGTTTGCCGGAGATCTGCTTGGACAGCTGATTGCCTCATCATTTGGACTGAAAACGTTTGAAATTCCACTGTTTGGACTGTACGGGGCATGTTCCACATGTGGAGAAGCGCTGGCACTTTCTGCAATGACGGTAGCGGCCGGATATGCGGATCGCGTGGCTGCAGTCACTTCGAGCCATTTTGCCAGTGCGGAAAAACAGTTCCGTTTTCCGCTGGAATACGCAAATCAGCGTCCGGTAAGTGCCACATGGACAGTGACCGGAGGCGGTGCATTTATTCTGTCAAAGGATGCGAAGCAGCCGCTGGCAAAGGTGGCGGGAGTCACAACCGGAAAGATTGTAGATTACGGAATCAAGGATTCCATGAATATGGGAGCCGTGATGGCACCGGCAGCCGCCGAGCTGATTGCACAGAATCTTACGGATTTTAAACGAAAACCGGAAGATTACGACCGGATTATCACGGGAGATCTGGGAGAAGTCGGTCAGCAGATTCTGTTTGATCTGCTGCTGAAAAAAGGCATGGATATCCGCAAGCAGCATGAGGACTGTGGCATGTTAATTTTTGATTCACAGACACAGGGAACCGGTTCCGGAGGATCGGGATGCGGATGTGCAGCCTCGGTGCTGAGTGCGCATTTTCTGCCAAAACTGGCAAGCGGGGAATTGAAAAGAATACTTTTTGTGCCGACAGGCGCACTGCTTTCTACGGTCAGTTTCAATGAAGGACAGACAATACCGGGGATTGCACACGGTGTTGTGCTGGAAAGCTGTATTTCATCCGCAAAAAAGGAGGGATAAGGATATGCAGTATGTAATTGCATTTGTAACAGGGGGAATGATCTGTGCACTGTCACAGATCCTGATGGAAAAAACAAAAATGCTTCCGGGACGTATCATGGTTCTTTTGGTCTGCCTTGGGGCCATCCTTGGATTTGTGGGGATCTATGAGCCGTTTTCCAAATGGGCGCAGGCGGGCGCGAATGTGCCGCTTCTGGGATTTGGAAACAATCTCTGGAAGGGTGTCAAAGAGATGGTGGACAAGAAAGGATTTATCGGTATTTTTCTGGGAGGCTTTAAAAACTGTGCGGCAGGACTTTCCGCAGCACTCGTTTTTTCTTATATTGCCTCCCTGCTCTGCCAGCCAAAGATGAAAAAGCACTAGCAAATCTGGAAAATTCTGTTGTATAATAAATGGGAATTTTGCACACACTAGCTTTGTAGATCAAATAAAAGGAGATATGTGTGATGAAAAAATTAAAAGTTCTGATGATGGGCGGAATGCTTGCAGCAGGGATCTGTCTGTTTGCGGCCTGTGGTACAGCAAATGATGACGGAACGAACAATGGTGTAAACGATACTTCCAATACACAGGTTACTACACAGGAAAACATTCCGGGAACGGACAATACGACTGGAAATGGTACAACAGACAATAATACGGATGCCGGAAATTCCAAAAACGATGGCAATGTCGGAAAAGATATCGGGGATGTGGGAAAAGATGTCGTGGATGGTGTGAAAGATGCCGGTGATGCTGTGGCAGATGGCGTGGATGATGCAATTGACGCGGTAGATCCGGATGCAGACACAAACAATGGCGGTAAGACCAATACCGGACGTTAGACAGGATTACCTATGAAAAAAGAAACTTACGTTAAAATGACCCAGCCGTTTCGGGATGACCCGAAACGTGCGCGGGCGTTACATAGAGCAAATAAAATATTGACGGTTGTGATTTTTGTGGCATATCCATGCCTGCTTCTGTGGCTGCTGTGGCAGAAGGATATGCGGCTATATAAAGCCATCTGTGTGCCGCTGGACGGATTTATTATTGTGACGGTTGTGCGGGTCTGGATCAACCGGAAACGGCCGTATGAAATATTTGAACTGCCATCTGTGATTCCAAAAGATACGAAAGGACATTCCTGGCCGAGCCGGCATGTGTTTTCCGCGGCAGTGATTGCGTTTACGTTCTGGTTTGTGTGCCCGGCTGTGGGGATTGTATTTTTGCTTATGACAGTTGCTATTGCATGGATCCGGGTAGTTTCCGGAGTGCACTTTATCAGCTGTCTCTTATACACATCTCCGAGCCCACGAGACACTCGCTAATCTCG
>ERZ1027236.226-NODE-226-length-25520-cov-11.634086_pt1 | contig 25520 bp, 16 predicted proteins | sample MGYA00519265_ERZ1027236 | MGnify/ENA primary metagenome ERZ1027236 (study PRJEB26926, sample SAMN06164642) | human gut metagenome | biome: ENVO:00009003; feature: ENVO:2100002; material: ENVO:00002003 | host: Homo sapiens | place: USA | collected 2012 ... | reverse complement strand
AGAACCCAACTGGCTGTTGGGGTATCTAAACCCTACACTTATATATTAGGAGGAGGATGCAGAATGGATAAGGATATGGAACGTCTCGGCAAAGAACGGCTTAAAAGAGTGAGAAGACGTAGACAGCTTGCTACGTTTATTATTTCAATGGCTGTTATTGTGCTGGGCATTACTGCGTACAGACTTATACAACCTGCATCTGCAGAAGATCAGAACAAGTACGAGTTCGAGGTGGATGGACAGAAGGAAACATATACCAATCTGGGGAAGCTTAAAAATCCTCCGGTGGTGAAGCTTGAAGGTGATCAGCCTGAAGTAGAATGGGATGGAAAGACATTTAATTATAAGGTTGATATGTCTTTCGCCATAGGCGAGGGTGAGTTCAAGGATGAAAGCGGAAATATAATTAAGAATTATTATATGACTTATGGACAGGATATATCTATTCCTGATGCGGTTTGTGATGGCTGGCATTCATATACAGACGAAAGCGGCAATAAGTTTTGTAATTATCGCTTTATAAAAAACAATGATGGTACATTTTCTGTATTGATTAAATTTGCTGATGATTACATACAAAGCAACACTACTGAAATTAAAGGTGGTGCGACATTTGGCGCAAGTGGCTATAGTGAAGTTAAGGACAATGGTGATGTTGTTGTTAAGATAGGCGGAGATGCTACATTAGATATAAGCAAGGAATATATCCATTGGGATAAGAACCACAGCGCTAATTATGATATTACCGTTAAAAAGTCAAATACAACAGATAATACGCTTAAGAAAGATGACAATGGCAAATATGCTGAGTATGTTGTTGATGTTTCATCTGAAAAAGGTACACCGGATGTTATTACTTTAAATGATGTGTTGGAGGCCGGCAAAATGTCTGTTGATACATCAAAGTTTACTTACACAATAACTAAAAACGGACAGCAGGTTGGTGGTGAATATACTGCTAATGTTACGGCTTCTTCGAATAATGACAATAATAATCATAAATATAATCTTACAGCAACGCTGCCTAAGCTTAATGCCGGTGAAAGCTGCCAGATAAAATACAAGTATTATTATGACACATCTCTTTGCGATAGTGGAAATGAGTCACAGGCGTCTAACAAGGTTACCGGTGAATCAATAAATAAAAAGTCTAATGAAAAGGTTATTGATACATCAAGCAGTGTTATTAAATACACGAGAGATGATCTTGATAAAACAGGTGCATACGACTCAGACAGTCAGACTGTCAAGTGGACAATCACTGTTAATAAAGAAAGAAATGATATTGTTGGGGCTGTACTGACAGATAACTGCCTTAAGGATGCAAAGAATTTTAAAATAAGCTCTGAACAGGATACCGACTGTAAAGGTGCTGAAATCCAAAAGGACAAAGAAGGCAAGATTAGCGGTATTAACTTTGTGGCTATAGATAATAAAAATGACAGTACATATGTTATTACATATGAAACATCTGTCACACCACAAAGCTATGACCAGCCTGTTAATAATCAGGTTAATTTCAATAACAAAGAGATATCGTTTAGCAAATGGGCCGGAGTAAATGTTCCGGGAACTCATAGAGATGTAAAAGTTACAAAGAACTTGACTGCCCATAATGAAGAGACTGAGAATAACAGGTATGAGCTCAGTTGGGAATCGACATTTACCATTCCTTCAACCGGAGCGGATGCAGGGGCTTGGTTTGTTGATGAACTGACAAATAATACTTCAGACAATACGGCTCATTATATGACTTATCAGCAGGTTAAAGATGTATTTGATAAGGCAAAAAACATTTTTGGCGATACGATATATAATTTTAAAGTAAAATCCGGCGATCATGAGTATGATTTTTATTCTCTTAATAGCGAAACGGATGCTAAGTTTACCAGATTTTCGTTTGAGTTTAAAGATAAGTTTGTACCTTCTAATAGCAATAAAGATGGTTATAAAGTAACTTTAAAATATAAATCATATGCAGACTATTCAGCAGGTGGCGAACTCGAGTTTAAGAACAACGTAAATTTCTGGAATGTTAATGCAAATGACTCTTTTAAAACGACAAAAGATATTAAATCATCAATTGTTAAGAGTGATGGAAATAACAATACAGCAGATACATATGTAAAGACCACTGATTCAGGATATGACGGAACGCTCACATGGATTGTAATGGTTACAATGGATAAAAATGCAACCAAATATACAATCACTGATAATATGCCGGAGGGCATCAGCGTACAAAATGTTACTGTAAAGTTAAAATACAATAATTCAGACCAAGGTTTTACATACCCTACATTGGATGGCAAGAGCTATAAAGTAGAAAATTTAAATGGCAAAAATTACTATTCTGAGGGAATTAATACTTCATGTAAAAAAGATACAAGCAATGGTCGTGAGGTAATAACTACAACTGTAGAAAAGCCAAAAGATGCAGAGGTTCGTGGCTGGGGAGAAGGTTCTAAAATTTTCCTTGTTTACAAATGTAAGGCTGATAGTGCTGAAACCCTGGAGGCAGGAAAGGAGCTTGTGTACAAGAATACAGCTTCTGCTAAATCGGACAATAATGATAAGATTGGTGAATCTAGCCAGACACAGATAATATCAAAACCAAAGCAGGATAATGAAAATATTCCGGATTCAGGAGATAAAGTTATAAGCAAAAACGGAAGCTGGAATGATGATGAACATAAGTTGAATTATACTGTTCTTATAAATCCGGAGGGCAAGACATATCTGGATGGTGGTAGGCCATTAAATTTAAAAGATGTTTTGTCGTACAAAAAAATAACTTATGAAAATGCTAGGGTAAGCTGGCAGGTGGATTTGATGCCTGGTACAGTTAAGTTCAGAGAGGCTATCAAGCAGGACGATGGAACATACAAACCTGGTGAGGTGATATCTGACTGTAAATGGACATATGATTCACAGGAAGCATCAAATGAATGGGAGTATTCAAGCAAAACAATAAATGCTATTGTCCCTGATGGAAAAGCTATAATGTTGACATACACTTATAGTGTAAAGGGTGATTTGCTACAGGAGTATAATGATTCAAAACCTAAATTTAATGTATCTAATGCCGTTTCACTGGAAGGTGTTGATAATAGTAAAACAGATATTAACACTCAATTAGAGTACACTAAATCTTATTCTTCGTTTTATGTATATAAGAATAATTCGTTTATTCTTTATAAGACAGAAGAGGGAAATAACGGAAAGTTATTGCCGAATGCAGAGTTTGATGTTTACAAATATGATCCAAACAGTACAGATACTACGAAAACACCAGAAGGATATGTCTATGTTAATAAATATGTTACCGATGATAAAGGTAAGATAGAGATTGTCTTTAATAAAAATTCAATGACATATAACACACAGTATTATGTTGTTGAGACAAAGGCTCCTAGTGGCTATGTTCTTCCAGAAGAACCGGAAAAAACATATTTCTACTTTAGTTCGCTGGATAAAGATAAATATCCTGTGGCAGCTCCAAATAACAGCTTAACAGGAAAATGTCTGGCAAACAATTATGATATAGTATATATCGGTGATGAGACTATTCCAACAACAGAAATTTCTGTTGAAAAAAATTGGGTTGATTCCAATAACAAACCTATAAATAAGACAGATGGAAGTATTTATTTACAGTTACATCGGGTGGATTCATCAGGAAATGATGATAAATACGGTGATACCGTAGAAGTGACACCGGATAAAGATGGAAACTGGTCTTATAAATTCAAAGACCTTCCTACGAAAAAGACAGATAATATAGGTCATATAACAGGCGAAACCTATAAGTATTATGTTACAGAGGTTGGAATAAATCAGAACAACAGTATGTCAGGCTATGATGTTTCTTATGTATTTAAGAATACAGATGGAACAGTGATTAACAGAACTGATGCCAATGTGGCACTGGGAAAGAATATGGCTGTTGACTCAGGTACTATTGAGATTACAAATAAGCTCAATGAGTATAAGCTTCCTGAAACAGGTGGAAGCGGTAACAGATGGTTGTATATGTTAAGTGGAGTTGTGCTTATTGCGATAGCTACAATAACACTTTTCTATAAAAAACAAAAAGTATTATAAAAAAAGGAGAATGCGAAATGAAAACAATCAAACGAAGCATTGCATTAGTGCTTGCTATGATTCTTACACTTGCAATGAGTGTAACTGTATTTGCAGCACCAAACGCAGATCAAAACACATTCAGTCTTACACTTAACAAGGCTGTCAAAGGACACACTTATGAGGCTTATCAGATTTTATCTGGTGATTTATCAGCAGATAAAGCAACTCTTTCTAACATAAAGTGGGGAGAGGGCATTACAGAAGCAGGACAGACTGCTCTCGGCGGTGATGCTGCTAGTTATGCTGAAAAACTCGGTGGTTTTGGTAACAACTCTTCAGAGCTTAAAGAGCAGGCGCAGATTATTGGTGCAAACTTAGCATCAGCATCAGGCTCAGTTACAGTAACAGATCCGGATGCAAAGAATGTAATCAGCAACCTTAAGCCAGGTTACTACCTTATCAAAGATCAGGATAATTCTTTACAGGGTCAGGAATCTTACACAGAGTTCATTCTTCATATTACAGATGATGTAGTTGCAAATGTAAAGGCAGATGTTCCTTCTGTAGAGAAGAAGGTTAAGGATACAAACGACACAACAGGCGTGACAACAGATTGGCAGGATTCAGCCGATTACGATATCGGAGATGATGTTCCATTCCAGCTCACAGCTACATTAGCAAACAACATTGAAAGCTACAAGGCATACTCTCTCGAGTTTGATGATACTCTTTCAAAAGGACTTGACTACAACAATGATGCAGTAATTAAATTAGGTGAGAAGGATGTTACAGATTATTTCACACCTAGCTATGATGCAACAGCTAAGACACTTACATTTACATGTGACAATATCTTAGCATTTGGCGCTAAAAACTCAGATCAGATTGTTGTTGAGTATACAGCAAAGCTTAACGAGAATGCGGTAATCGGCGCAGCCGGAAACCCAAATAAAGTTAGTCTTAAGTTCTCTAACAACCCTAACAATGGTGGTGAGGGAGACAGAGGTACGACTCCTGAAGACAAGGTTATCGTATTTACTTACAAGTTAACTGTAAACAAGGTTGACAAAGATAATAAGCCACTTACAGGTGCAGAGTTCTCACTTTTCAAGAAAGTAAAGGTTGACGGACAAGAGGAGCTTAAGCTTGTAGAGGTTAAGAAGATTCTTTCTACTAATACAGAGGGAACAGTATTCGGATTCACAGGCTTAGATGATGGTACATACGTATTACGCGAGACAAAGACACCTGACGGATACAACTCAATCGAGGATCAGACATTTACAATTTCTGCAAAGCATGACGAGTCTAGTGATAATCCAACGCTTACAGATCTTACAGGAGATGTAGCATCTGGTTCAATTATTGATTTAGGTGTTAAGCTTGATAAGGGTGAGTTATCTACAAATGTAGTAAACAACAAGGGTTCAGTTCTTCCTTCAACTGGTGGTGCCGGACGTGTAGCAATCTACGTAATTGGTGCTATCTTAGTTATCGGTGGTGGAATTGTTCTTGTAACAAAGAAGCGTGTTAGATAATTAATATCTGACTGGCACTATTTAGTTTTAAATATTATGCTGCCACAGGTTATAAATCTGTGGCAGCTATAATAGATTTTATTTAGAGTTTATGTAACAGTAAGGAGAGCACTATGAAAAGACGTTTATCTACTATTCTTTTTGGCGTAGTGTTTATCGCAGGGTTGTCCTTACTGCTATATCCGACAGTAAGTGATTATTGGAATTCATTTCATCAGTCCAGAGCCATTGCAAGCTACGTTGATGCGGTAGACAACACGGATGAGCAAAAGCTTGATGAGATGCGAAAAGCTGCACAGGCATATAATGAGAAGCTTTTAAGTAAGCAGGATCGTTATGAAATGTCAGATCAGGATAAAGCAGAGTATGAAAGCCTGCTTGATGTATCTGGCACAGGAGTCATGGGCTATGTTGAGATTCCGTCTATCAATGTCTCATTGCCGATTTACCACGGCACAGACAATACAATACTTCAGATAGGTGTTGGCCATATTGAGGGCACATCGCTTCCGGTTGGCGGAGCAAGCACACATTGTGCTGTTTCAGGACACAGGGGACTTACGTCATCTAAGCTGTTTACGGATATTGACCAGATGGCGGAGGGTGACACATTTAAGCTGTATGTGCTTGGCAAGACACTGACCTACGAGGTTGATCAGATAAGGATTGTTTTGCCTGATGAGCTTAATGACTTAAAGATTGAGGAAGGGCAGGATTACTGTACACTTATCACGTGTACACCGTATGGTGTGAATTCACACAGGCTTCTTATCAGGGGTCACAGGATTGCAAATGATGCACAGGGACTTATTGTCGAGGATGTAAAGCAGGTACAGCCGTTACATGAAGCCATAGTGCTTGGCATTCTGTTTCTGGTTTTGTATATAATAATTTGTAAGATACTTGGTAAAACGATATTGTATAGATTCAGATAGAATCAGGAAGGAGGAAAAATGCACAATAGTTTAAAAAGAGCTGTCAGTATAGCTATAGCTGCGATAGCCTTGTTTTCTCTGCCATGTGGAAGCATTTTTGCAAGGACGCATATTGATATTGATAAGAAATGCTCTATAACAGTTGATATCCCTGATACATGGGAGGATTTGTATACTGTGGATTTTCCCGTAGAGCTTTACAGAGTGGCAGATGTAGATGAGAACGATGTATACACTGCAACGAAGCAGTTTGATGAGCTGGCTAAATCTATATCAGATATCAGCAGTAAAACTACCGCAGATGACTGGGAAAAGATGGCGAAGACAGCTGCGGACATTGCAGACAAAGGTTCTTTGACAGCAGATGAGGTAATAGATGTTTCAAACGGAAGGGGAAACGTCACAGGCGTTAAGACGGGACTGTATCTGGTATATGCAAAGCCGGCTAATTCGGCAAGATTTGGATACACATTTGTGCCGTATCTGGTTTCGGCTCCTAATAATGAGTTTGCTATGACAGGAAGCGGCTCAGATTCATGGATATATGATGATATCGATATCGATCTGAAGCCTGAACAGACCGGGCTTATGGGAAGCTTACAGATTAATAAGACATTAAAGACATACAATACAGCACTCGGTGAGCCGGTGTTTGCATTTGATGTTGAGGCCTACGACAGGGATGGTAATGTGGTGTTTTCAGATATCGCATCAATCAGATTTGACAGTACAGGGGCTAAGAGCGTAGTTATTGACAATATTCCGGCAGGGTCAAGGGTGATAGTAAAGGAGGTATATGCCGCTGGCAGTTATCAGGTGACCTCCTCAGACAGCATAGAGACACAGATTGTGGCCGGTGAGACCGCAGATGTTGATTTCACAAACGATTACAACGACAAATTGATTTATAGTACCGGTGTCGTAAACCATTTTGAGTATGACGGAACCGGATGGGAATGGGTGCAGAATTAATGAAAAAATTATCAGAGTCTTGTAAAAAACTTAATAGAAATCACCGTATTCTTGTATGTGCAGCCTTTGCTGCAACACTCATTGTCTGTGGTGTTTCAGTTAAACCGACACTGGCATATTTTACAACCTATGCTACGGCAAAGGGCGGTATCTCAGTAGATATCGGTCCTACAACTGATGTCAAGGAGAAGTTTAAGGACTGGAAGAAAACTATTGAGATTGAGAATACAGGAAAAGCAGACTGTTTTGTCAGGGTAAAGGTAATTGCAGCAAGCCAGTTTGATATACAGGCATCAGGCTCAAACTGGAGCCTTTCAGATGATGGCTACTGGTATTACAGTCAGGTAGTGCCGGTTGGTGGTAAAACCGAGCCGATTGTTGCAGCTATCACAGTAAGTGAAAAGGTAAAGACCAGCTTCAATGTAGTTGTGGTTCAGGAGTGTGCTCCTGTCACATATGATGAGAATGGCAATCCGTGTGTCGCACCTGATGCAAAATGGGATGCGACAGCACAATATGATAAAGAGGAGGGCGAAGAGTAATGAAGAGAAAACTTCCAATTATACTTGTAGCATCCTCTGCGATAATGCTTGCAGCATCGACGATTGGATCTACAAAAGCGACTCTTACATATATGAGTGATAATTATCTGGCTCAGATTGACATCAAATCCATCGGTGTTACTTTGACTGAGAATGGCAATGATGTGAGCTGGCGTGATTATAAGCATAAGGATGATGACTGGAGCGAGGCAACAGGAGTGCTGCTTGGAGATATGCTAAAGAATGCCGGAGATGAAAAACTGATTCTCGACAAAAAGTACGATGAGAAGCTTGCTGTCAAAAACAGCGGCTCGATAGATGAGTATGTGAGAGTGACTGTGCAGCATTACTGGGCAGATAAGGAGACAGGTGATAAGCTTTCAAAACTTGATCCATCAAAGATACAGATTGACTTTACAAACGATGGCTGGACAGAGGATAAGAGTGCTGAGACTACAGAGCGAAATGTATTTTACTACAATACTATTTTAAAAAAAGGTCAGACATCCACTGATTTTACAGACAAAATCAGTATATCCGGCGATATTGCAGCCATTGTGGGTCAGACATCACAGACTGATGATAACGGACTTACAACCATCACTACTACCTATGAATATGATGGTGCGCAATTTGTGCTGGAGGCAACTGTTGATGCAGTACAGACACACAATGCAAAGGACGCAATTAAGAGTGCGTGGGGTGTTGATGTAAATATATCAGATGACGGGGCACTTAGCTTAGAGTAAAGGAGGACAATATGAAAAAATTTATCGCATTATTATCATGCATGTTGTTTATCCTTGGTTCGATAGGCACTGTATTTGCAGATGAGAATACTACTACAGCCGGCTCATGTGAGTTTACCGGCAAGGAGATGGTCAGTTCGTTCGATTCAAATAAAATAGCAGCCTCTGTCTCACAGATGGAGCCCGGAGATTCTGTCACATTTTCCGTTGATATAAAGAATAACAGCAGTATTTCGACGAAATGGTATATGTCCAATGATGTATTAAAGAGTCTTGAGGATACACAGACTGTGGCTGAAAATGGTGGATACTCATATATTCTTACTTTCGTAGGACCGGATGGAAAAGAGGACACTATATACAGCAGCACCAGCGTAGGTGGTGAGAAGGAGGCAACAGCCGGAAAAGGACTCAATGAGGCTACAAACTCTCTGGATAAGTTCTTTTATTTAAAGACATTAGAGCCTGGAGAGGGAGGCAGTGTGAAGCTTTTAGTAGGGCTTGACGGAGAAAGTCAGGGTAATATATATCAGGATACACTCGCAAAGCTTATGATGAACTTTGCGGTAGAGGATAACTCTGATCCAACTTTATCAAATCCACCTACATTTATAACTACAACAAGCAAGGTAAAGACCGGAGATATCTGGTCAATAGCGTCAGCTGTAGTGTTTGTGATTGGTATTATTTTGATGATACTGGCTTTCGTAAGTGACAGAAAGGGGGCTAAGCAAAATGAAAAGATTGCTTAAATATTTTCTTGCAGCTCTTGTTGTCATAACCGGTGTTTTCTCACAGACAGCAGATGCAAAGGCATTTTCATATACATACACTGTTTCCTTCTCAGCCGGAGGTCAGGGAAGCATAAACGGTGGTGTGCAGGTGCGCAAGGCATCAGGCAATGAGGCTTCGGTTTCTGTTTCTGCTAAAGGAGACAAAATAATTGTCACAGGTCTTGAATATGGAGATGTCATCAGCTGTGATGCACAGGGCAGTGTGGCACTTAATGAAAACAGCAAGTACTACGTAAAGGGAATCAGATTAAGCGGCCGTGACAATAATACAGTTGCACAGTCGGCTTTTCTCGTATCGGGAGATCAGGACTATGTTGTTGCATACGGCATACCGGGCGAGCTTGCTGAGTATACAGTCAACTATGTGGATACAGATGGCAATAAGCTTGCAGAAAGCCGTACCTATTATGGTAATGTGGGCGATGAGCCGGTTATAGCTTATCTGTATATAGATGGATATATTCCGGACAGCTATAATCAGACAGGAAAGCTGTCGTCAAATGCGTCAGAAAACGTGTTCAATTTTGTATATTCAAGGGCTGCATCAAGCATGGCTGCTGCCGGAAATGGAGCAAATGACAATACTGCGGCAGGCGGCAATCAGGCAGCCGCAGGAGCTGCAAATGCAGCCGGGGCAGCTAATGCAGCGGGCAATGCAGCAGGAGTGGCAAATAACGGAGCTGCAGATGGAGCAAATGCCGCAAACACAATAGTGCCTGACGGACAGAATGATCCGCAGGATGGAATCCAGGCACCGCAGGCACAGCCAAATACTGATATAGCAGATGAGCAGGTACCGCAGGCGGCAAACGACAATAAGCATGATATAGCAGATGAGCAGGTACCGCTTGCCACCATGATTAGTGAGAGTGGAATGGTTGTTCCGCTGGCTATTGGTGCGCTTGGGATAGCTGCAATTCTTGCAATTATGATATTTGTCATAGTAAAGAATGTTAAGTCTGTCCGTGTTCAAAAAAATAGTATGAAACATAAGGGAAAAGATAATAAAAATTAGTTGATATTTGCTGAAATTATGGTATTATTAATGTGTGCGCTTGTATGAGTGCACACATTAATCAAGTATATGGATGGTTTTTTTTACCATACCAGAAATAAAATTTAGGAGGAATTGCAAAATGGCAAACAAGTGGGTATATACCTTCAAAGAGGGTAACATGACCATGCGTAATCTTCTCGGTGGTAAGGGTGCTAACCTCGCTGAGATGACAGAGATTGGACTTCCTGTACCACAGGGCTTCACAATCACTACTGAGGCTTGTACACAGTACTACGAGGATGGACGTAAGATCAATGATGAGATTATGGCTCAGACTATGGAAGGTGTAAAATGGATGGAAGAGGTTAACGGAAAGAAATTCGGTGACCTTAAGAATCCTCTTCTCGTATCTGTTCGTTCAGGTGCCAGAGCTTCAATGCCGGGTATGATGGATACAATCCTTAACCTTGGTCTTAATGATGATGTTGTTGCAGCTATGATCGCTGGTAACCCAGATCCAGCATTCGAGCGTTTCGTATATGATTCATACAGACGTTTCATTCAGATGTTCTCAGACGTTGTTATGGAAGTAGGAAAGAAGTACTTCGAGCAGCTCATCGACAAGATGAAAGAGGACAGAGGTGTTAAATTTGACGTAGACCTTACAGCAGCTGACCTCAAAGAGTTAGCAGAGCAGTTCAAGGCTGAGTACAAGAATCAGTTAGGATCAGATTTCCCTTCAGATCCTGTAGAGCAGTTAAAGCTTGCTATCGAGGCTGTATTCCGTTCATGGGACAACCCACGTGCAAATGTTTATAGAAGAGATAACGATATCCCTTATTCATGGGGAACAGCTGTTAACGTAATGCCAATGGTATTCGGTAACTTAAATAACGAGTCAGGTACAGGTGTTGCATTCACACGTGATCCTGCAACTGGTGAGAACAAGCTTATGGGTGAGTTCCTTATCAATGCACAGGGTGAGGACGTTGTTGCCGGTGTTCGTACTCCAATGCCAATCGCTCAGATGGAGCAGGAGTTCCCAGAGGCATACGCTGAGTTCCTTAAGGTTTGTGAGACTCTTGAGAATCACTACCATGATATGCAGGATATGGAGTTCACAGTTGAGAACAAGAAGCTCTATATGCTTCAGTGCCGTAATGGTAAGAGAACAGCTCCAGCTGCTCTTAAGATCGCTTGCGATTTAGTAGATGAGGGACATAAGACACCAGCTGAGGCTGTTGCAATGATCGACCCTCGTAACCTTGATACATTATTACATCCACAGTTCGATGCTGCTGCACTTAAGGCTGCAACTCCACTTGGAAAGGGTCTTGGAGCATCTCCGGGAGCTGCTTGTGGTAAGGTTGTATTCACAGCTGACGATGCTGAGGCATGGGCTGAAAGAGGAGAGAAAGTCGTACTTGTACGTCTTGAGACATCTCCAGAGGACATCACAGGAATGAAGGCTGCTCAGGGTATCCTTACAGTTCGTGGTGGTATGACATCTCACGCAGCCGTAGTTGCACGTGGTATGGGAACATGCTGTGTATCTGGTTGTGGTGATATCAATATGGACGAGGAGAACAAGAAGTTCACACTTGCAGGACAGACATTCACAGAGGGATCTGAGATTTCTATCGATGGTACAACAGGTAACATCTACGCTGGAATCATCCCAACAGTTGATGCTTCAATCGCTGGTGAGTTCGGACGTGTTATGGCATGGGCTGATGAGTTCAGAAGACTTAAGGTTCGTACAAATGCAGATACTCCTGCAGATGCTAAGAAGGCTCGTGAGCTTGGTGCAGAGGGAATCGGACTTTGCCGTACAGAGCATATGTTCTTCGATCCAGAGAGAATCGCTGCATTCCGTGAGATGATCTGCTCTGATACAGTAGAGGAGAGAGAGACAGCTCTTAACAAGATTCTTCCATATCAGCAGGGAGATTTCGAGAAATTATACGAGGCTCTTGAGGGATGTCCAGTAACAATTCGTTTCCTTGATCCACCTCTTCATGAGTTCGTTCCTACAGAGGAGGCTGACATTGAGAAGCTTGCAAAGGCTAAGAACAAGTCAGTAGAGGAAATCAAAGCTATCTGTGAGTCACTCCATGAGTTCAACCCAATGATGGGTCACAGAGGATGCCGTCTTGCAGTTACATATCCTGAGATTGCTAAGATGCAGACAAAGGCTGTTATTCGTGCAGCTATCAATGTAAAGAAAGCTCATCCAGACTGGGATATCGAGCCTGAGATCATGATCCCATTAGTATGTGAGATCAAAGAGCTTAAGTTCGTTAAGAAGATTGTAGTTGAGACAGCTGACGCTGAGATCGCTGCTGCAAATGCTGACATCAAGTACCATGTTGGTACAATGATCGAGATCCCAAGAGCTGCTCTTACAGCTGATGAGATCGCTACAGAGGCTGATTTCTTCTGCTTCGGTACAAACGACCTTACACAGATGACATTCGGATTCTCTCGTGATGATGCAGGTAAGTTCCTTAACGCTTACTATGACAACAAGATCTTCGAGAACGATCCATTTGCTAAGCTTGACCAGACAGGTGTTGGTAAATTAATGGAGACAGCTATTAAGCTTGGAAAGCCAGTTAATCCTAACCTTCACGTTGGTATCTGTGGAGAGCACGGTGGAGATCCTTCATCAGTTGAGTTCTGCCACAAGATTGGACTTGACTATGTTTCATGTTCACCATTCCGTGTACCAATCGCTCGTCTTGCTGCAGCACAGGCTGCTATTGCAGAGCAGGCAAAATAGACAAAGGTTCTAATTTAAAAGTCTATATATAATTTATGCAAGGGAAAGTATTTAGTACTTTCCCTTGTTTTTTATTGCCAATCTGCATTTCACACCATAAAAACTACATTTCGCGCCAAGAGTATAGATTTTAGGCATTATATGTTGCATAATTAGTACTAGAAATACAAGTATATGTGATATGAATAGAGAGAACGAAGCACAGATACGATGTAGGTACTAAGGTATGGAGAACACATTTATGATTATAAAAACGAAGAACATCCGTACAATTGTGATAACCTGTGCATTGCTAGGTATCATAATATTCAGCATTCACAGCTACAATGTATATATGAGAGTCCAGAGAGGAAAAACATCATGCAGATAGAAGATAAAGATAATAGATAGAAGATAATAGGATATAGAAGATTATCAATAAAAAAAGCTATGAGAGCCCGATTAAAGGCTTTCATAGCTTTTATTTTTATGAGTGAGCACGAAGCTGTTCATTGACATATGTCTGGATATAATAATTATCCTCAGGCATCTGGCAGCCGACGATATATGTTCCGTCATTATTTGAGCAGCGGATTACATATCCCTCCAATACTGAGTGGTCAGCAAGCGCAAAGTTCTCTATCGAGATAGTAACCTTCGCTCCCTTATTATCCACGAAATAAGGATCCTTTGTCAAAAATGCAAAGCCGTTTGCACTTATATTGTCAAGAGTTCCTTTGAATGTGGTGTCGGTTCCTTTAAGCTTGATAGTGCAACTGTTTGATAAATCCATGCGAGGGTATTTCCTACGGTTCAAGATTTCAGGCTGCGTATTGACTGTTATCACAAGGTCATCTGTGATTGTGAGATCCTTCCAGCAGTACATTACATTGCCAACTGTAACATACAGATTGCAAGGTCTGGATGAGTCTACAGATAAGCCGCCTGATACAAGCTTAAGACTGTTTTCGCCAACAGCCTTTACTTCGCAATGGAACTCGTTGCCGGTCTGTACATCTGTCAGGATCACTTTGGCCTTCATACCCGGGCGGATATCATCAAGTCCCATAAATCCACCAACTCCGAGCTCGTGCATGAGAGATTGGATAACAGTCTCGATATTATTGATATTTGTTGCACTTTCATCATATTTACTGAGCATCTTGCGGCTTATCGCGTCAGAGGCATCGATACATGAGGTCATGGTTTCTACGATGTCAGATACCTTTTCCATATTGTCGACAAGCTGCTGGTTAGATGCTTCAACCTCTTGCATTGCGGTGTCGATTTCACGGATATGGCTTCCAAGCTTATGGGAATCCTTTGTAATCTTCTCTACATTTTCACCGGTCTGCATTACCTTCTCAAGAGTGAGCTGGATGAGACGGAGCGTTTCTTCAATGGATGAGGTCATCTTTCCGGAAATCTCGTCAAGCCGTGAGAGCGCCTCACTGATCTGACCGGATGAATTTCTTGTCTCAGTGCTTAAAGTACGGATTTGTTCGGCAACAACAGCAAAGCCCTTACCTGCTTCGCCTGCACGCGCAGCCTCGATAGAAGCGTTAAGAGCGAGGAGATTTGTCTGGTTTGAAATATTATCAATTGTTCCGGTTTCATTTTTAACCATCTCAAATTCATCTCTGAATGTAGTCAGGATGTTTTCAACCTCTGTAGAAAGCTCAGACATAGTTTTTGATGTTTGGGCAAGACCTTCAAGGTCCTCAGAGCTGACCTTGGCATGCTTGCCTGATTCGGCTGTCAGGGAAACCATATCGTTTATCATGGCTGCAACATTCTCAACCTGTGAGCTTATATCGGTAGTCATTTCCTGGGAAGAAGCAGTGTGGGACTGAAGCTGCTTGTTATTTCCGGTAAGCTTATTCATTCCATCAACGACAACATCTGAGCCATGCTTGTTTTCAGAAGCAAGCTCACGGACCACGGTTATACCGTCCATTATAGTGTTGCAAGCGGTTTTAACCTGCTCAACTGTCGTGACAACGCGATTCAAATCAGACTTTATGCTCTCGGTGAGTGCAGCATCGGACTCAGTCAGGTGACGCACCGACATGATATAGCCTATGTAACAAAGCAAAAGACATGCTATCTGAAGCTGATAGTTTTTGTGGTCTACAGCAGTGTTCTGACCCAGTACTAATATGTGAAATGCAATACTTGCAATAAGGCTTAGCATATTTGCAACAGCGCAGTAAATCATGAATTTTTCATCCTTAAATATTACAATAAGGCTGATTATCGGAAGAATGTAGGTGAATGCAATCGGTGAGGTTGTCGTACACAAAAGAAATACGTAAAAAATACCATATCCGATGACAAATGCAAGCCTGTAATGATCATTATCCTTCCCCTTCTTTTTTAGAAGTATGTCACCACACACGAAAGGCAGCCAGCATAAAATAACAAAAATGATATAATTACTGACAGAATAAGCGCCATTTACTGTGTCGGTACCATAATTTGCGGTCAGCAATATAGCAAAAACAAGCCATAATCTGCGGGCCTTGATATTCGCCTTTGCTTTAAAAATTTTTTCATCGTAACCCATATGAATTCTCCTGATTTGAAATAATATAACTCTATTTTACTATCATAGTACTATAATTACAAGGCATGCTTAAGAATTTGAATGTATTTTGAAGTATAATTATGGTATTGTTTCTAAGTCTAAACTTTAATTGTTTTTTGCCTGTCAATCCGATATACTAAAATTAACTATATACTTACAGGAGGGCATAAAGCATGAACATACTTCTGATTAACGGAAGTCCAAAAGGCAAACGAAGCAATTCGTTAAGGCTTGCAAACAGCTTTATAGAAGGCTTCAAAGAAGGATATAAGAGCAAAAATGAAGCTGTATCCATTGATGAAATGCATGTAGCCTCAATGAATGTAGGAGCGTGTAAGGGCTGCTTTGCATGCTGGCAGAAGACACCGGGGGTGTGCTGCATAAATGACGATATGCAGACTGTTATTGGGAAAATGCTTGAAGCGGATATTGTTGTGTGGTCGTTTCCTCTGTACTATTTTAGTGTGCCGGGAATACTAAAGAACGTGATTGACAGGCAGCTTCCCATGAGCCTGCCGTTTATGAGTACAAAGGATGACGGATACGGAAGCGGCAGCCATGATTGCAGATATGACATGGAAGGCAAAAGGCATGTGCTAATCTCTACCTGTGGCTTTTATTCTGCAGAGGGAAATTATGACAGTGTACTTCGGATGTTTGACCATTTCCTTGGAAAAGGGCATTATACAACCATATTTTGTGGTCAGGGGGAGCTGTTTCGTGTAAAAGAGCTGTCAAAGAGGACTGACGAATATCTGGCTACGGTAAAAAGTGCCGGGGCAGAATATGCCATCACAGGAAAAATATCTGAAAAAACAGAAGTGACGCTCCATACTCTTTTATATCCAAGGGATGTATTTGAAAGTATGGCGGATGCCAGCTGGGGAATCAGCAGGACAACAGGAGAAAAGGAAGCGGATGACCTTGTTTTCACCAGACAGATGGCTGCATTATACAATAAGGATACCTATGACGGAAAGGAACGCGTGCTTGAGATATGCTATACCGATTTGAAGCATACATATCAGATAAAGCTTGATGATAAAGGTAGTGAGGTGATTACTGACCAAAGCCTTGCCGCGACTACACGCATAGATACGCCTTTTACGGTATGGTCGGCTATTTCCCGAGGCGAGATAGGTGGCGCAGAGGCATTGGGAAAGCAGATGTATACGGTGACAGGTGATTTTTCCTTGATGGTAAACTGGGATAAATTTTTTGGAAGTACATCGGCAGTCAAAGAGGCAGAAAAAACATCACAAGGTGTGGAGGTACAGAAAAATCCATCCATGATGACAATGCTCATACCATGGATTACATTTTGGATAGCAGTTTCTGTCAATACTGAAAAGGGTTCTGTGATTGCTCTTTTGGTGGCATCCGCTATACCTTTTATTATGAGAAAACATAAATTTGTAATATGGGATCAACTCTCAATTGTTGCTGTTGCTATACTTTCTGCGATTGCAAGCCTGACAGGAGCAGGTGACATATCAACAGATATCGGATATCTGGTGTTTGGGCTGTTCTGGCTGGTTTCATGCCTGACAAAGGAGCCTTTATGCGCAACATATGTGAAATACAATTATGGCGGTGAAGCCGCACATAAAAATCTTCTCTTTATGAAGACGAATTATATACTTGCGGCGGCATGGGGAGTATTATACGTGTTGACAGCAGTGTGGACATTTCTACTGAAAAAGGCAGGTGTTGGAGCTGCACTTATTGTCGTAAACAATCTGATGCCTGTAGTGATGGGCATATTTACCGGATGGTTTGAAAAATGGTATCCTGCAAGGCTCGCAAGAGGCTCAAAAAAGCAGTAATTCGTAAGATTTTTTTAATATTTTATGTATTCTATTTACTTTAGGTGGATAGAAGAGTACTCTTTAGAAAACGTACTCATAGTAGTGCTTATAAATAAAGAAAGAGGTATATCATAATGAAGAAAAAACTGATTACAATTGTAATAGGAGCTATGCTTTGCGCCGGCTTGTTTGCAGGCTGCGGACAGAGCGATACAAAGCAGGATAAGGCAGCAGGCACCGAAAGTGCAAAGCAGGCTGAGACAAAGGATGAAGGTGAAAAGGACTCACAGGAAGAGAAGGAGCTTACTGGAACAATCGATGACATAAAGGACTTCATGTTTGTAGTGACTGATGATAAGGATACACCATACAGCTTTACCTTCGATGAGAAGCCTGACGGACTCGAGAGTGTCGCAAGTGGAGATAAGGTGACTGTTAAGTATACCGGAACTATTTCAGAGGTAGATCCGTTTGAGGGAAAGATAATATCTGTTGAGAAGGCAGAATAAACTGCCACAATCTTAGATTGTATTTTGAATGTTAATCCGCTATACTATAGCTAAGTATAGCGGATTATTTTTGTGGAGGCTTTTATGGCAAATACTTTGAAGTTACCGGTTGGAATTGATGATTTTAGAAAATTGCGGGAATCGCATTTTTATTATGTGGATAAAACAAGACTTATTGAGCAGCTTTTATTAAACTGGAGTGAAGTGACACTTTTTACACGTCCGCGCCGCTTTGGAAAAACTCTTAATATGAGCATGCTTAAGAGTTTTTTTGACATTGGCACAGATAAAGCTTTATTTGATGGCTTATATATTTCAGGTAATAAAGAGCTGTGTGATGAGTACATGGGAAAGTATCCGGTCATTTTTCTTTCACTCAAGGGTGTGGAGGGATTAACATATGAAGAAGCCTTTGAAGCATTTGTCAGGATTATGGGAAAAGAAGTAAACAGAGTTTCGTTTCTGGCTGACAGTGATAAGCTTACACAGATTGAGCGGGAACAATATAAGGGGCTTACAATTATGAAAAATGGCAGGCTTGCTTTTGACAAGGAAAAGCTCATATCTTCATTACAGCTTCTTTCGCAGCTATTGTATAAGCACTATGGAAAAAAGGTAGTTATTCTCATAGATGAGTATGATGTACCGCTCGATAAGGCATTTCAGAATGGCTATTATAAGGAGATGGTTTCGCTTATCAGAGGGCTTTTCGGACAAGCACTAAAGACTAATGAATTTTTACAGTTTGCGGTGCTGACAGGGTGCCTTCGAATATCAAAGGAAAGCATATTTACAGGACTTAACAATTTCAAGGTAATGTCGATTACAGATTCGCGTTTTGATGAGCAGTTCGGATTTACCGATAGTGAGGTAAAGAAGCTTTTGTCTGATTATGGTATGGATTCGCATTTTGACGAGGTAAAGGAGTGGTATGACGGATATCACTTCGGAAAGGCTGATGTCTACTGTCCGTGGGATGTGATTAATCATGTGGATCATCTGCGTGATGACGGTGATGCAAAGCCTCAGACATATTGGATAAACAGTAGCGGAAACAGTCTTGTGAGGCGTCTTATCAACAGGGCTGATTCATCGACAAAGGATGAGATTGAGCGCCTGATTGCAGGTGAGGCGATTGAAAAGGTGATTCGTCAGGATCTGACCTATGATGAGATTGAGAACAGCATTGACAATATATGGAGTGTGCTTTTTACCACAGGCTACCTTACCAAAATCGGGGAGGTAAAGCTTCCTGATAGCGAAAGCTACGCTTACATGCTTGTCATACCCAACAAAGAAGTACGTGAGGTATTTGTCCTTCAGATTCAGGAATGGTTCAAGGCGGTTGTTGCAAATGACAATGATACTATGAAGCTTCTATCAAAGGCGATTTTAGATAAAGATGAGGCGATTCTTGCAAGGCAGCTCAATATCGTGATGGGGCGCATGATAAGCATACTCGATACAAAGGCACCTGATGATATGAAGGAAAACTTTTATCATGGTCTGCTCCTAGGTTTGCTTAGAGGAAGCAATCCGGACTGGCTCATCAAGTCCAATCGTGAGTCGGGAGATGGCTTTAGTGACATACTTATAAAGCCTGAGAATCCTGATTTAGGCATTGTTATCGAGGTAAAGTATGCTAAGGAGTTTAAGGGGCTTGACGCAGCTTGTGATGCTGCGATGGCTCAGATAAAGCAGAAGAGATATGATGAGACTCTCCGAGATGAGGGCAGGTGCGATATTTTAGCTTACGGCATTGCTTTTTGCAGGAAGAGATGTAAGGTAGCGGGAGAGAAGCTGTAGGAGCTAAAAGATTAGAATGTGGATGTTTATAAAAGGGAGGATATTTATTAATGAATGAATCAAATAAAGTATCACGAGCTATTTACGTAGTTCCTGTGATATATGTGCTTGGAATGTACATGATGCCGGTTTTATTTTGGATGGTATGCACTATGCAGGAATCAACAGACAGCTTTGATGCAGGCTGGATAATGGTTATGCCGATTGTTTTGGGACTGATTAATCTGGCTGTGGTGCTTATCCTTGGGAAAAGAATAAGCAGAGTACAGCTTCTCATTTGCACAAGGATTATAAAATATGCGTTAATACCGTTTTATGTAGTAGGTGGGTTTTGCATCATAGTAGCACTTCTCTTAATGCTAACACCGGTTGTTGTCATGATATTTGTAGGACCGACCGTTGCGATTGTGCTATCAGTTATTGGCTGGCTGGGGCTGTTAGGTGCAGCACCTTTTGCAATTGCCTATATTGTAAGGGCATGCAGCGAGGGAGTACAAGGAAAGGTACTGTCTGTATTTGCAGGCATATTCCAGTTCTTTTTTACTCTGGATGTGATTTTTGTGATCGTACTGGCGGTGAAGGATAGAAGCTATGTGAAAGCGCAAAAGGGATATGGAATGATTCAATAATTGAAGCGTTATAAAGCAATATAAAAGAGCTCTTTGCGAGCTCTTTTATATTGTACAACATGTAATTGTGGATGATTACTGTAAGAGTGAGAGAACACCCTGATTAGACTGATTAGCCTGTGCAAGCATAGACTGTCCAGCCTGAGCAAGAATGTTGTTCTTGCTGTAGTTAACCATCTCTTCAGCCATATCTGTATCACGGATACGAGACTCAGCTGATGTGGTATTCTCAACAACGTTGTCAAGGTTGTCGATTGTGTGCTCAAGACGGTTCTGAACAGCACCGAGTGAAGATCTCTGGTCTGAAACCTTCTGTAATGCATCAGAGATAGCATCAATAGCGTATGTTCCAGCAATTCCTGAGTCATCATTTACATTAAGACCTTTGATACCAAGATATGAAGAGTTCATTGTCTCAATACCAACAGTAATCTTATTTGTCATATCAGCGTCTGATCCAACATGAAGACTGAATGATAACTTTTCAGCAACATTAGATGTTCCTGTATGAATTTTGAAAGTATTTGACGCATCAGTTAAAGTGTATGATGCAAAGGCGTCATCTTTACCAACTTTAGCATCATTGTTTGTATCACCAATCTGATTAGCTTTTAAAAGCTCGTCCTGTGCAAGTGTATATGCTTTTTTTGCTGTGATAACTGATGTGTCATTATCGTCAATACCATCAGTAGCACCTTTCATTGCTTTTAATGATGTACCATCTGCAAATTTTATTGTTGTCCCTTCACCAATAAGAGCCTTAGCATCATCTAATGTATATTGTCCTTTGGACTGTAAATCAGCCTTTTTCGCGTCATCATATGCACCCTGGCCGTTATCATAATTTTCTACAATTTCGATACTTTTGCCATTAATAGTAAGTTTATCACCCTTTTTTTTGACTTTATCATCGAAAGTAGTCTTGGCTTCATCGGCAGTTGCACCAATAGTATAATTTTTTCCGCCGATGCTCACGGAATCTCCAACTTTAAGCTCATCCATTACAAAGGTAGCGGTTCCATCGCCATTATCAGTAAGAGTTCCTTTAAGACCAGCATCATGAGCTTTCATGTTTATTGTCTTTGTTCCATTATCTCCTTTAAGAAGATATGTTTCATTGAATTTTGTTGTCTCAGCTACACGATCAATCTCTGTTGTAAGCTGATCCATCTCATCCTGAATAGCGCTTCTATCAGTAGTAGAGTTAGTTCCGTTAGCAGCCTGTGTTGCAAGCTCATTCATTCTCTGAAGCATTGAGTGCACTTCTGTGAGAGCACCCTCAGCTGTCTGTACAGATGATACACCATCTTGAGCGTTTGAAGAAGCTTTATCAAGTCCACGAATCTGTTTTCTCATTTTCTCTGAAATTGAAAGTCCTGCTGCATCATCTGCTGCACGGTTGATTCTGTATCCAGAAGAAAGTTTCTCAGTTGACTTAGACTGTGCTCCAGATGTAATGTTAAGCATTCTGTTGGCATTTGCTGCCTGCATGTTGTGTTGTACTACCATAATATGTACCTCCATGTATTATATTATTTTACGTTTTCCGGGTAAAATCCATTTTATCCGGCATGTTATGAAATTTTTTATCATGAGCATGTGCCTAGGTTCACATGTCCACATATGGTGAAACACAATGGATAATGTGTTTCATTCCGTTTACACCATATATTTCGGCACAGATTTAAAATGATTAACCCCTTTTTAGAAATTTTGTACTATTTTTTTAAAATTTTTCTGATTTCTTCTAAAACTAAGGGAAAATACGGTGTTTTCGAGCATTTAGTTTTAGTTTTTTGATTTACAATATTGCCTAATCTATCCAAATCGCAATTCATTTTTGTCGTAATATGGAACAAAAACCATAGTATTTTACACAAAGGAGATTGCAATGAATAAATCACAACCCATTAAAAACCAAGAGAAACTTGATAGATTCAAAAATTTCTATATTGAGGAAGAATATAATCCCAGAAACTATATGTTTATATCATTAGGGCTAAATACTGCACTTCGGGTGTCGGATTTGCTGAAATTCACATGGAATGATGTCTACAATTTTGATACTGAATGTTTTCGTACTCACGTTAAATTGACCGAACAAAAAACCACCAAGCAATCTGTTATTTTTCTGAATTCAAGGATAATCAATTCTCTTAGCTGGTACAAATCAAAGGCGCCAATCCAATTTTCACCTGACACATTTTTGTTTTCAAATGCTGATAATCAGCATATATCACGCTCAACAGCATACCGAATTGTGCATAATGCGGCTGTTTCCTGTGAAATTGATGGTGTAATCAGTCCACACTCCTTGCGCAAAACCTTTGGCTACTATGCTTGGAAGCAAGGAACATCACCGGTTCTTTTAATGGACATATATCAGCACTCGTCATTTGAAATTACAAAACGATACCTGGGAATCGAGCAGGATGAACGCGATTCTGTGTTTAGGGACGTTGTTATCTAATGAATGAAACACATTATCCATTGTGTTTCACCATATGTGGACATGTGAACCTAGGTACATGCTCATAGTGAAAATTTCATAACATGCCGGATAAAATGGATTTTACCCGGAAAACGTAAAATAATATAATACATGGAGGTACATATTATGGTAGTACAACACAACATGCAGGCAGCAAATGCTAACAGAATGCTCAACGTAACAACAAGTGCACAGTCAAAGAGCACAGAGAAGCTTTCATCAGGTTACAGAATTAACCGTGCAGCTGATGACGCAGCCGGACTTACAATTTCTGAGAAGATGAGAAAGCAGATTCGTGGTCTTGACCAGGCATCTACAAACGCAGAGGACGGTGTTTCATCTGTACAGACAGCTGAGGGTGCTCTTACAGAGGTTCACTCAATGCTTCAGCGTATGAACGAGCTTGCAACACAGGCTGCCAATGGTACAAACTCAAAGGATTCAGACCGTCAGGCAATCCAGGACGAGATTGACCAGCTCACAACAGAGATTGATCGTGTATCAGAGACAACAAAGTTCAACGAGACATATCTGTTAAAGGGTGAGTCAGGAACAAAGACAATCAACATGAAAGCTCATGACGCTGGTCTTAAGGGAACACTGACAGACAACGGCGATGGAACAGCTACATTTGTTATGGATACACTTAATGCTGGGGATAAGGTAAGCATTGGTGGAAAGAGCTATACAATTGGAGCTACAAAGGCTGATACAGATAAATTGATTGATGAAGTTTCTGCTGATAACACTCATAAAGATATCATTATTAATGGTGATACTTATAAATATATTGCTAATGCTGGCAATGGTGATGATACTGGTGCTGCAAATGCAAAAGGTGGATATTATAAGGATGGAGTTGTAGATAAGACAAAATCACCAGCCCAAGATGCTACTGCATTGAAGGGTATTGCAACAGCTGGGGCAACAGTTAACGCTGCAGGAAAAGAAATTACATCTATGAAACAAGCGGACGAAACAGCTGGCGTAAAATCAAATGATGCGACAGTTATTACTGCTAAAAAGGCTTACGAACTTGCAGGAAAAGAGCTTCTTGTAGCAAACTCAATTGGCGATACAGAGGGCAAAGCTAAGGTTGGAGTTGACGATAATGTAGATACTGCAGTTAGTCTGACTAATGGTACAGGAACATATAAGATTCAGTTAGGTCAGGCAAAGGTTGCTAACAGCCTTTCATTCAGCCTTCACGTAGGTGCAGATGCCGACATGACTAACAAGATTCAGGTCAACATTGACGCTATGGATTCTGCAAGTCTTGGAATTAAGGGACTTAATGTAAAGGATGATTCCGGAAACGCTGCAACATACGCAGTAGACGCTATCTCAGATGCTATCTCAAAGGTATCTTCACAGCGTTCATCACTCGGTGCAGTTCAGAACCGTCTTGAGCACACAATCAACAACCTCGATAACGTAGTTGAGAATACTACAACAGCTGAGTCTCGTATCCGTGATACAGATATGGCTGAAGAGATGGTTAACTACAGCAAGAACAATATTCTTGCTCAGGCTGGACAGTCTATGCTTGCACAGGCTAATCAGTCTAACCAGGGTGTACTCTCACTCCTTCAGTAATTACAATTACTATATGATTTACTTTGCAAAAGGAACCTTCGGGTTCCTTTTGTTGTTATATACATCCATACATGAGATCCATACATGAGATAATATTTATACTTGCCAATTTATAGCTGTAAATAGTATAATAAAGTTGACATCGATTTCTCCTTAGATATTAAGCGTGTGATTATCAAAAGGAGTACTATATGAAATTAAATAAAAAATATAAGGATAGATTGTTCTGTCTTTTATTTGGAAATGAAGAATACAAGGAGAACATATTATCTTTGTATAACGCTTTATGTAATACAGCGCACACGGATGTAAATGATATCAAGCTTTACACAATCGATAACGTGATTTATATCGAGATGAAAAATGATGTATCGATTCTTCTGGATAGTTATTTACATCTATGGGAGCAGCAAAGCTCCTACAATCCAAATATGCCGCTTAGGGGCTTGATGTATTTCAGTAAAATGTATGACCGCTACATTGTCGAGCATTCCTATAATATCTATGGTTCGACTATGGTAAAGATTCCAACACCGAGATATACGGTGTTGTACAATGGTACATCGAAGCAGCCGGCATTTATGAAGCTTAAGCTGTCAGATGCGTTTATCCATGAGGATACAAGCGGAGATTTTGAGTGGACCGCCAACATGGTAAACATTAACCATGGCATGAACGATGAGCTTTTAAATAATTGCAGACCATTGCAGGAATATATGC
>ERZ1027236.225-NODE-225-length-25530-cov-6.962905_pt1 | contig 25530 bp, 27 predicted proteins | sample MGYA00519265_ERZ1027236 | MGnify/ENA primary metagenome ERZ1027236 (study PRJEB26926, sample SAMN06164642) | human gut metagenome | biome: ENVO:00009003; feature: ENVO:2100002; material: ENVO:00002003 | host: Homo sapiens | place: USA | collected 2012 ... | reverse complement strand
TCATGCTGGGGTCGCTGTCGGAATGGAACGGACAGCACACCATGCCATGGCGGTCGGGCTCCATGCCGTACATCTCTCCCACCTGCCGAACGGTGATGGCGGACTTGATCTTTTGATATAAACTCAAAATTTCTCCTTTGGTCAAAGGTTTTGGCACGGATCGTTTTGATCCCTGCCACGTTCAAAGTCACCGGGGTCCCCCAAATGGGAACTTCGGTGAAGCCGGTCTCCCTTGCTGCCTCCCGACAGGAAATCTTTTTGGACTCTGTGTCGGCCCTATGCAGGGCGCTCGCTCCCCCGATGGGAGGTCTTGGCGGTCTGGGCAGTTCGGACGGTCATTCTGTTGTCAAGGTTCGGTTATATGATTCGGGAGGGCTTTTACGGGAAGCCCTTAATATGTTCGCTGCTGAGGAGTCATATGTTTTCCTTCTGTCTATAGGATAGCACCTCCATGGCTGCTGTGCCGTATATCCATAATGTCGGAAAACAGGTGCAGAAACTGCAAAATTCCACGCTTATGGACAGGAACCGCCGGAAGTGGTATACTGTGCAAAAAACATCGGAGGTGCGACCATGAACATCAAGCTGACACTGGGAGAACGGCTCAAAGACCTGCGTGTGGAGCGGAGTCTGAAGCTGGAAACGCTGGCAGAGCAGACGGGTCTGTCCAAATCGGCATTGTCGAAATACGAGAGTGACGATGTGACCGACCTCAGCATTTATGCGGTGACAACGCTGGCTGAGTTCTATGGCGTGACCACGGACTACCTGTTGGGCGTGACGGAAAACAAAAAACGCCCAGATGCAGTCCTTTCGGACTTGCATCTGAGCGATGGCGCAGTGGACGTATTAAGGAATGGGAATTTCAATCATCGGCTGCTGTGTGAACTTTTGGAACATCCCGATTTTTCCCGGTGGATGACCGACCTTGAGATCTGTGTGGACGGTCTGGTCAGTGACCGCATCCGGGATATGAATGCCATGGTGGAAGCCACCCGGCAGGAACTGGAAAAGCGATACCATGCCGATGCAGAGGACCTGACCATGCGGACGCTGAAGGCGGCGCAGATCAACGAGGACGAATATTTCGGGCAGATCCTCTATGATGAGCTGGCGGCGATCCTGAAGCAGATCAAAGCGGCACATGGGACCGATAAGACCACATCGGACGGCGCAGCCATCGAGCAAGCGAGGAAGCAGCTTGAAAATGCACAGAAGTTTGAAGGTTCTCCGTTGGAAAAGAAGATGAATGTCCTGATGGGACAGATCGGCATCGACTATTCCAAGCTGACAAAAGAAGAACAGATGACCTTGCTGCGAGTGTTCAATAGATCCTCTATGTTGAAGCACCGCACAAAGGCAGGGATGCGGGGCAAGCACAGACGCTGATCATTTGTCCTGCGCCTCATACCCATAAGCGAAAATATTTTAATAGATGAACATGAACCGGCGTACACCCTGCCAAAAGCCACATACGATATCGATATGTACAACAGGGCGTTCCCCGTAGCAGAGTTCCCATAAAACAGTATTTGCAAAAGCTCCCGAAATGGGGAAGATTTGGCGTGACTTCGGTCACGCCTTTTCTTTTGCTTCCAGTTCATCCAGAGGGATGTACCCCAGCCCATCGTACTTGATATGGATGTGCTGCACCCGCTTTCCGCTGGACTTATCCGGGGCATCCACATAGATGGCCGACACCAGTTCACGGAGAGCATAAGGGGTGAGTTCTTCAATATGAACGTACTTGTGCGCTTTCTGGACGAACTTTTCAATATTCTCGATCTGCTGTTCCTGTACTTCAATTTCCTGCTGGATGGAGAGAACTTCCTCTTCCAGCTGCTTCTGTTCGGCATCGTAGCTCTGACTCATCATGTCGAAGCGGTCATCGCTAAGCTTTCCGTTAACATTGTCCTCGTAAATCTTCATGAACAGCCGTTTGAGGTCTGCGATCCGCTTCTTATTCCGGGCAAGCTGCTTCTTCAGGACAGTCAGCTTTTCGGTGCTTTCCACCCGAAGCTGCTCCTCCATGACCTTGCGGAAGTAGTTTTCATGACGGAGAATGTAGTCCGTCACCCGCTGAACATGACTCAGCACACGTCCTTCCAGAACCTTTACCCGGATGAAATGTCCCTTGCACTTGCTCCCGTTCTTCTTGTGCAGAGAGCAATCAAAGAAGTCTTGACTGAAGTCCCTGTTATTGGACGAACCATATTGCATCTTGGAACCGCAGTCAGCGCAGTAGACCATACCGGAGAAAATGCTGCTCTTGCCTGTTCGGGTCATACGGTGACGCTGGCTGCGAATCTCCTGAACCTTTTCAAACACATCATCGTCAATAATGCGCTCATGTGTATCCGGGAAGATAGCCTGATTTTCCACAGGATTCAGATGTCTCTTTTTATCCCAGATAGAGTTAGTATAGGTCTTGAAGTTGACTGTGCAGCCAGTGTACTCCCGGCGTTCCAGAATCAAACTTACTGCTCTTTTATCCCAGCGATAAGGGTCTTCCGGGGCAGGTGCGTTTGTGCTCCGGCCATGGCTCAACTTGTAGGCGGTAGGAGTCAGAACTTTATCTGCCCACAGTTGGTTCGCAATTTGGGTCGGCCCACGTCCCTCCATGCACATGGAGAAGATGCGCTTCACAATCGCAGCCGCTTCCGGGTCAACAAGCCAATGCTTCGGGTTCTCCGGGTCTTTTACATAGCCGTACGGAACATTAACCGTCAGCGGTACTCCACGCTCTCCCTTGGCCTTCTGAACGGCCCGAATCTTGCGGCTGGTATCGCGGGCGTAAAACTCGTTGAACCAGTTCTTAATGCCCGCAAAATCGTTGTTTACGCTGTTCGGGTCAATGGTGTCGTAGTTGTCGTTAATGGCGATGTAGCGAACGCCATACTGGGGAAAGGTGAAGTTGGTGTACAGACCAGTCAAGGCAGAATTGCGCCCCAGTCGGGACAAATCCTTCGTGATAACGATTCCTACACGCCCCGCTTCAATCTCGACCAGCATACTCTGAAAGCCGGGGCGGTCGTAGTTCGTGCCGGAATATCCATCGTCCACAAAGAACACCGGGTTCGGAAAGTGATTCTTCTTAGCGTATTCCAGAAGAATAGCCTTCTGGTTCTCAATGGACAGGCTTTCGCCGAGCCGTGCGTCCTCTTGCGACAGTCGGCAGTAAAGTGCGGTGATTTTATTCGTTGCTCCAGACATTGTTGTGTCCTCCTTATTCTGTGGAGCAACTGTCAGTACAGGATTGGTTACCGGGTCAAGTATAGCAGAATTGGACGCAGTTGTCATTCGTCTGCACCCTCATCTTCAAATTTTTGCTGGGCGTTCTTGGCAACAATGCGCTCCAGCTTCTTCAAAAAGGACTCCTTGCCCTCATAGCTGCCGGTCACGGTGTAGGTGGTGTGACCGACTTTCTCCGTGGTGGTCAGTTCTGGAATCCAGAAAGCGGACAGGTTCTTGACATGGAGGTTGCCGTTCTCGTCCACATAAGAGCTGTGTTTCTTCTGCTCTTCGGTCAAGGGCTTCCGCTTGAAATAGATTTCATTTTCGGAGATGTTCACAGTCTCGCTGGTCTGCTCTTTCGGGGCATCATCATACAGCTGTGCGAAAAATGCCAGTGCATCTTCGGGTGAGTCTTCCTCCATGAGCTGCTCGAAAACTCGCTGTTCCTCTGCCGAGAGGTTATTCCATGCGGCTTCCAACTCCTGCTCGTTGGCTGCGTTGACGAAGGCTTCGATCTCTTTTTTCATGGTGCATCCTCCTTTGGCTGCGAAAAGCGGATTTTCAAAAAGTATGGGTTTTCGTGAGAGCAAGAATCGTCCCGTGGCCACAAATTTTCAATTCTTGAAAATTCTTGCCCTTTTGGGACAGCTTCTTGTTGGGGCGTGCCTGCCCCAAACCCTGCTAGGTGATTTCATTCTTGGTGGTTGCTATATTGCTTATATGCCTTTTCAAATCCTGATTTGTTATATATGATAAATTTATAACATTCTCCATCTTTCATGGAAATTGCTGCAACAGGAACGACCATCTGACTCCATGAAAGCTCCCTTATCTCGTTCATGGGCAATACAAGGTTGCGATACAGTGGACTGACTGTGAGCTTTTGAGTTGAATATGTAATGCTCTGTTCATCAATGTACAAACCACCGCCAATGATTCCATTACGGCATAAGCTACACACAAAAGTTTTTCCCATAATATTACCGCCTCCTATTAGTTGATGGTTGGTTAAGTTGAGTATATCATATTGATTTCCAGAAGAACACCCCTATATAGGAGATTTTAGCCGTTTTACTGCGTACGTGCGTACGAGAGATTGGTACGCACGTACGCAGCGATTTGCCCGAAGCGCACCCTATATAGCCGTTTCCCCCTCGGAGAGCCCACTACACTTTGCAGACCACAGGGATGAAAGTGTCATAGTGGGTTATTACACTTCCGCAGAAGTGCCTTCTCCTCGCCGCAGACAGCCGGGTGTGCCTTTTGTGAGAGCTTTCTGTGCGGCGAATCTACATCGCCCACAGGCGATGTAAGCAGGGATTCCAAAGGGGCGCAGCACCCTTGGCACACGACTTTGGTACAAAGTCTAGTGTGTTACACCTTTCCAGAGGTGTATACGTTCCTGAAATGCAAAAAGCCCCATACCCAACACCTTAACGGTGCGGACATGGGACTTGATGCTTCCTCGGCCTAGCCGGGTACTCCGTAACCAATCCTGACAGGCAGTTGCCGTGTCATTTTTCGAAAACTGTTTTACGGATACCCAGCAGTCGAGAACGCTCTGTTTTTCATTGCTGGGGCTACCATGGAACACCTTTTGGAATTTTGAAAATGTGAATAGGATCACCAGAAAAGCCCGCTTACACCGCCATCCATGACAAAGTCTGCACCTGTGAGGATAGCCGAGCCGCTCATTCGGAAGCAAGGTGTACAACGCTGCGACTTCTTCCGGGTGGCACTTTGCGGCAGCCAGTATATTCTCGGTGCCGCCCTCAAAGACATTCCGCAGAAATTGCAAGCATCCATTAACATTTCTCAAACAAAACTCAAATATTTGCTGAATAAATTCGAATTATAATATGTTTGAAAAAGTGTAAGGAGCGATGGAATGCGGATTCTCAAATGGTTTCAGCAGCGGGATGCAGAAATGTCCGTGCGCGTAGGCAAAGCAAGAAATAACACGGTACGTCTGACCGGTGCGGCCTGCACGGGCAGCTTCCTGCTGGGATGCGGCAAGCTGATCGTGGGCGTATTATCGGCATCCTTTTTCACCTGTGCGAACGCTTTTTATACCTTTGGAATGGTTGCAGCAAAACTCTGTGCGCTGAAGGGGATTGCGGTTCCCGCCTCAAAGCGGTATTCTTATTATAGAATCACGGCGGGCATTCTGATTGCCGCCAGTCTTTGTTACGCATTTTACGCGTTTCGTCTGCTGCTGCATCCAGAGCAGCCACATTATAATATCTACATGGGACTGCCCATTGCGGCCTTTGCCTTTACAGAAATCGGGCTGAACATCCGGGGCATCCTGATAGAACGGCGCAGCGGGCAACTGATGTTTCACGCCATTAAAATGGTCAATCTGGCATCTTCACTCATCTGCCTTGTATTGACACAAACCGCACTGCTGTCCTTTACCGCTACCGATGCGGAACAGAATTTTTCGGCAGCGAATGGAACACTAGGATTACTGATGGGAAGTGTTGCCGCACTGATTGGGATATTTATGTTTCGTCATGTTTCAAAATTGGAAAAACAGGAGAAAAACGATGATTCACATTTTAGTAGTAGACGATGATGTAAAGCTGAACAAAACAGTCTGCACCTATCTGAACGACTGCGGCTTTCAAGCAAAAGGCGTTCTGGATGCGCAGCTTGCCTTTGAAGAAATGTACAACAACCTGTATGACCTTATCGTTTCGGATATTATGATGCCACAGATGGATGGGTTTGAGTTTGCCGCAGCAGTGCGTAAAGTAAACAAGCACATCCCCATCCTGTTTATGTCGGCCAAAGATGATCTGCCCTCCAAACAGAAGGGTTTCCAGCTGGGCATTGACGATTATATGGTAAAGCCTGTGGAATTGGCCGAACTGGAAATGCGGGTGCGGGCATTGCTGCGCCGCGCCAACATCGAGATGGAGCGCAGGCTGACCGTGGGCAATCTGGTGCTGGATGCCGATGCCGTCACCGCCGAAGTGGACGGCGAAGAAATCCCGGTTGCAGCGCGGGAGTTCAACATCTTATACAAACTGCTCTCTTACCCGAAAAAGACCTTTACCCGCGCACAACTCATGGACGAGTTCTGGGGTCTGGAAAGCGCGACCAGTCTGCGTGCCGTGGATGTTTACATCACCAAGCTGCGGGATAAATTCTCTGGCTGCGACGGCTTTGAAATCAAAACAGTGCGCGGCATCGGCTATAAGGCGGTGCTGTTATGAAACGAAAGGATTTTTGGGTACAGCAGCGGCAGCACAGCTTGTTTCCGCCCTCGCTGTTCTTTGTGTACCTTGGCGTTCTGCTTTTGATGTCCGGCCTGCACACCGGACTTCTGGTGGGCATGGACGAGCTGGGCTGGCCCAGCTGGATACAGGTCTATATTCCCATCTTTTACTGGGGGGCTGTGGCGGTGGGGCTGACTTTGTTCACCCGCCGCCAAATTCGCAAGACCTATGAAGAACCTATGCTCAAATTAGCCCAAGCGACCCGGCAAGTAGCTGAGGGAGATTTCTCGATTTATGTTTCTCCCACTCATACGGCAGATAGGGCGGACTATCTCGACCAGATGATTCTGGACTTTGACAAGATGGTAGAAGAACTGGGCAGCATCGAAACGCTGAAAACAGACTTTTTCTCAGATGTTTCCCACGAGTTCAAATCTCCGCTGGCCGTCATTTCCAGCAATGCGGAAATGCTGCAAAAGGGTGGTGGGCTTTCGGACGAGCAGACGGAACAGGTGGAGAATATCCGTTATGCCACCAAGCGGCTGGCAAACCTTATCCAGAATATGCTCAAACTGAACAAGCTGGAAAAGCAGACGATTCGGCCAATGCCGGAAGTTTTTGATGTATGCGCTCAGCTTTGCGATTGTGCCGTGCAGTTTGAGGATGTATGGGAACGGAAAGATATTGAGTTTGAAGCAGACCTTGAGGACAGTGCAGCAGTCTATGCAGATGCGGGGCTTGCGGAGATCGTCTGGACGAATCTGCTTTCCAATGCATTCAAATTCACCCCGGAGGGTGGTACAGTCACACTGACGCAGTGGACAGAAGAAACCTGTGTGCGGGTAACAGTCACGGACAACGGCTGCGGCATGACCCCGGACACTGTGAAGCATATTTTTGATAAGTTCTATCAGGGCGACCCCAGCCATTCCACGCAGGGCAACGGCCTTGGCCTTGCGCTGGTCAAGCGCATTCTGGAACTGTCCGATGGCAGCATCGCGGTGGAAAGCACGCTGGGCAAAGGCTCGACGTTCACCGTTACGCTGCCGCTTCCCCCTGCGCCGGAACGAGAGGAGGAAACCAAAGTATGAGCGAACAGTCGCAAAACGATTTTACGGCCTACGAGTACAAGAAAGTGACCGTGGAAAGCAATAACGCATCGTTCTATCTGGATGGCTACGAGAGTTTTGGCTGGCAGCAGGATGAAAATTTTCCGCCGAAAGAGAATAGTGGAAAAGTAGTCCTGTATTTCAAACGGAGCCGCAAACTGGTCAACAGAATGGAACTGACCCGCCTGCAGCGGAACTTTGAAGCTGCTATGAACGAGATCATTGCGCTGGAACATTCCAAGTCCACGGTTGCCACCATCTGGGCGCTGTGTATCGGACTGGTTGGCACGGCATTTATGGCAGCGGCAGTGTTTGCAATTACCGCAGCTCCACCCCGTGTCCCGCTGTGCATCGTTTTAGCAATCCCTGCATTTGCAGGCTGGGCGGCACCGAGTTTTGTCTACCGGAAAATCAAACACAAAAAAACACAGCAGGTGGAGCCTTTTATTGAGGCCAAAAGAGAGGAGATCTATACCCTTTTCGAAAAGGGGCAGAGCCTGCTTTGAGCAGGTTACGCAAAAGCGGCTGGTCAATACGATCAGCCGCTTTTTTGCTGTCAGAACGATAAAAAATTATTTATAAAATTCAAACAAAACTCAAATGTTCCGCAAACACAGCAGGTGTATAATCCTCTCGTAAACAGCGAACACCCCAGAAACAATAGAAAGGAGAGGTCCTATGGCACACTATCGCATCAAGCCCGGAAAAATCGGGAACTTCCTCATCAACATCTATTATGACATCGAGTACGATGTGGTAAGCACCTACAAGAAGATCGAAAAGGCCTTTGTTGACCGCTTTCTCGAAAAAGTGGACGATGAGCCAAAGGAACACAACGATCACTAACAGGAGGAATTTATCATGAAAAAGAGCAATTTTATCGCACTCATCCTTGGCACCATCGGCACCGTCTTTTTTGCACTGGGTATGTGTATGGCACTGATCGCAGAGTGGGAAATGCGTCAGCAGGGTACCATCTGCGGTGTGGTCGGTCTGGTGGTGCTGTTGGCGGATCTCCTTATCTGGCGTCGGATGGAAGGAAAAGAGCCCATCCATATTTCCGGCAAGACCCTCGGCATCACGGCGCTGTCCGTGTTCGGTGCCCTGCTGCTGGGCGTGGGCATGAGCCTGTGCATGGTATTTGGCTATATGGTGCAGGGCATTGTGATTGGTCTGCTGGGCATTCTGGCGCTGCTGTGCCTTATCCCGCTGACCAAAGGCCTGAAATAAGAATTAACAATTTTCAAATCCAGAATCAACCTGACAAAAACATTCATCTGATAAACTAACATCGTCGAATGAAGGAGCTCTCCTTCTAAGCCATAAATAAAAACAGTTTTAACTGCAAAGGAGTAATTTACTATGAAAACCAACAATATGAATCTGCCCGCCAACTGCTCTAAGATTTCTAAGGACGAAATGCTGCACATCGACGGCGGTTTTAAGCTGACTGCTCCCGTCGTTGCCGCTGGTGTGGCCGTTATCGCCGTGGGTTCTATGGGCCTGAACCTGCTGAGCTGGTTTACCGGCAATCGTGAGACCAACTTCATTCAGGACGCCATGACCGCCGGTGCCAACTTCATCAACGGCGCAGTCAACGCCGGTCAGAACTTCCTCGACGGTCTGTTGGGCAAGTAAGCTCTGGTTCTGCAAGACATCCTCATTTTCCATAATAAGCAGGAAGCGGCAGAGTTGAAAGGCTCTGCCGCTTCCCGCTCTTCTTATAAAAACAGCCCGATTAACATTCCACAAACAACCGCTGAACAAAGACGAAACATGGTACCGCTATAATAACGGCATTCCAAAGTAAAAAGGAGACGAAACCACGTATAAGAATCAGAATATCTTACTTGCTGTCCTATCGGCACTTCTGATTGTAGCTTCGGCTCTCGCCTCGTATTAGCTTACCGCAGAAATCAGCCTTTCAATGAAAATCATCTGCGCCCCTGCCCGATGCTGGACAATTCCGACATTCTGCCGCGCTTAGTGAAAGAATCCGGCGCACACTCCACCGATCTGGAAAGCCCAGTCAATGTGCAGGACGAAACGGACAAGTGCCGTGCTCGCGCGGCAGCATGGGCGGTAACGGCGGACGAACTATGGATTAAGAGCGGTCACAGCTGTGCTGGCTGCTCTGGTTGTACACAATTATAAAAATTCTTATCGGCAGGGTGTTGCAGCTCTGCCGACTTTTTGTTTCCAGTAAAATTAACATTGCATAAACAACGGACAAACAGTTTTCAAACTGGAAAACGATACAATAGCGGCATCAACTACAAAACGAGGATAAAAGATGCTTCGCAAAATCCAAGAAGAAACACCGTTGTAAAGGAGAGAACACCATGAGAAAAATTTATATCCTGCTGACCAAATCTGATACATGGGTATCTCACCTCATCAAGCTGGTCACAAATGACACCTATACCCACGCTTCCATTTCATTTGAGCCGGATTTGCAGCCCATGTACAGCTTTTCCCGGAAATTCGTCAACCTGCCGCTTCCGGCCGGACTTCGGGTCGAGCCGTTGAACAAAGGCTTTTACAAAAAATACGATTACATTCCCTGTGCGCTCTATGAGCTGAATGTAACCAATCAGGTCTACGATACCGCCAAAATGGAAGTGGAGCGGATGATGAAAGATGCCGCACACTGCCCATTCAATCTGGTCGGATTGCTGCTCTGCCGGATGCAGATCCCATTTCACCGCGAAAACCAGTATTTCTGCTCCGAATTTGTCAGCGAGGTGCTAAGCCGCAGCCATGCGCTTGCTATGCCCAAGGTGCCCTCTCTGATGCGTCCAAATGATTACGCACACCTGAGCCAGCTCCGGTGCCGCTTTGAAGGCAGACTGAATGAATTACTCGCCAGAAAGGAGCTTTCTCTTGCAGCATAAAAGAACAGGTAAGGTCGGTACGGCGACGGAGTATCCCATCGACAACTCTGCATTCATTCATCTGGCGGTACATAACAAATGGCACTCCAATGTCTTTCGACTGGAGTGCCATTTGAAAAATGCAGTTTGTCCGGCACGATTGCAGCAGGCAGCGGATGCTGTGGCAGTCCGTTTCCCGATGCTTGCGGCCGGGATTCAAAAGCGTGGAAATGGCTTTGTGGTCGTACCCTGCCCGGAGGATTTGAACATCCGAGTGGACAGTCAGTCGCTTCTGTATATGTCAAGGGAAGAGATTCGAGACTGTGCCATGCGTGTACGATATGGGACGCACCATATTGCAGTGGAATTTTTTCATTCGCTGACCGATGGGTACGGTGGGCTGCAATTTTTGAAAGGACTGCTGGCGGAGTACTTTGGTGTCCCGATGCAGCCGTTGCCCATCAAAGAAGCATGGGAGGACAGCTATCAAAAGTACGCCGCCAGAGGAACGCCGACTTCTATGCCGGGGGGAGCTTCGTATCTGCTGCCCGCTGCACCACTGGAGAACAGCCCGGTTCATAGAACAACATTGACATTCTCGGTGAATGAATTGCGAGCCAGAGCAAAAGCAGAGCACACCACCCTGACAGCCTGGTTTGCAGCGCTGTTTGCTCAGACGGCAATGCAACTGCAATCTCAGAATGTTACACTGGACAGACCATGGCAGCCCGTGCAGATCATGGTTCCCATTGACCTGCGCAAAAGATTTCCAAGTACATCATGCAGGAACTTTTCTCTGTATGCTTTGCCAAAGCTGACACTGGATGCAGCGAAAGGCTCATTTTCGGAAATTGCGGAGAGCATGGCAGTTCAGATACAGGCACAGAGCAGCTATGCGGGACTCCAATCAGCCATCGCTACCAATGTGGCACTGGAACGCAAGACCTCAGCACTTCCCCTCTGGATAAAATGCGCCGCACTGCGGAAGGGGTTTGAGATCTGCGGTGGACGCAGTTCCTGCATCACGCTGTCTAATCTTGGACAGGTGACATTTCCAGACCCGATCCAACGGGAAATTGAACGACTGGATTTTCTGCTGACGCCACGCGCTCATTCGCCATACAATTGCGGCATGATATCCGTAGGCAATACCTTGAGCCTGACGATTACCCGTCGGGGTCCGGAAAGAGGATTTGAAAAGATTTTTTTGCAATACTGTGCGGAAATCAAAGATTGATAACTCAGGCTATTTTTTCCGAACTGTACGTTTTGACTGAAACTAAAGGAGATTTCTTTTTGGTTCCCTTTGAGGGCAAACTCAAAACTTATACGCGAAACATGATGGTGGCTGGTTTTATTTCACAAACACTGAACGAAAAAACCAAGGTCATATCGGTAGCCGTTGATGAACAGGCTCATATCATATACATTACAAATTTTGCATTCAAAAAATATAAAGAAGACCTGACAATGTCGGACTATATAGAGCTACGAAAGTCATCTGCGTATTAAACTCTGCCAAAATCTCCAGCTTGCCTTTGTGCAATCTGGAGATTTTTCTCTATCAAAAGCAGTATCGTTGACTTGCGACGCAAAATACGTTACAATAAAGCTGAGGTGATAACCGTGGAAAAAACAATGACACTCAATCTTCGTGTAAACCCTACCGTCAAGCAGCAGGCCGAGGATGTGCTGAAACAGCTCGGCATCCCGATGGCAACTGCCATTGATATGTACCTGCGTCAGATCACCATGACTGGCGGCATTCCGTTTTCGCTGTCCCTGCCGAAAGCTCCCGCAGCTCTGAATGCTGATACCATGATGGATGAGCAACTTCACGCCGCCTTGCAGGTAGGCATCAAGGAGATTCAGAATGGTGATACCGTGGATGCCGCAAGCGCATTCGCACAGTTCAGGGAACAGCACAGATGAAGCAGTATGACGTGAAAATTTCCCATGCAGCCCTCAGCGACATGGAGCAGATTTACAGCTACATTGCTGACCGTCTGCTGGAGCCTGACACAGCTATGGGGCAGTATAACCGCATTGCAGAGGCCATCCAATCGCTGAACATCCTGCCGGAACGCTGTGCACTGGTAGAAAGTGAGCCGGAGCGCACCCAAGGGTTGCGGCAGATGCTGGTAGACAACTACTCGGTGTTCTACATCGTGGGAGAGGATACGGTGTCGGTGGCTCGTGTGCTGTACAGTGCATCCGACCTTGTGCGCCGTCTGCGGAGAATGAAGTAAGGAGGTGCAGCCATGACCGCTGTAATTTACGCCCGCTATTCCAGCGACAACCAGCGCGAGGAATCCATTGAAGGGCAGATTCGGGAATGCACCGCCTACGCCGAAAAGAACGGCATCACGGTCATTAAGCACTACATTGACCGTGCGCTCTCTGCCAAAACCGACAACCGCCCGGATTTCCAACAGATGATCAAAGACAGCGAAAAGCGGTTGTTTGACATCGTGCTGGTCTGGAAACTCGACCGTTTTGCCCGAAACCGCTATGATTCGGCACACTATGAGTATCTGCTGGAACGAAACCATGTCAAGCTGGTATCTGCCACCGAGCCGATTTCGGAAGGCCCAGCGGGTATCATGGTCAAGAGTATGCTCACTGGCATGGCAGAATACTATTCGGCAGAGCTGTCCGAAAAGGTCGTACGCGGCATGACGGAGAATGTTCTGAAGGGAAAGTACAACGGCGGCACGATTCCCATCGGCTTCAAGGTGGACGAGGAGAAGTTCTTTCAAATTGACCCGCTGAAAGCCTCCTTTGTGGTGGAAGCCTTTCAGCGGTACAACGATGGCGCAACTATGAAAGAACTGATGAACTGGCTGAACGACAGTGGCGTGACCACCAACCGTAATCAGAAGTTTACCTACAACAGTGTTCAGACGCTGCTGACGAACAAACGGTACATTGGTGAAAACCACTTCAAGGATATCGTAATGCCGGACAGCATCCCGGCCATCGTGGACAAGGACTTGTTTGAAGAAGTGCAGCAAAAAATCAAGAAGAACAGCCGCGCTCCTGCCCGTCACAAAGCCGAGGACGATTACTTGCTCACCACCAAGCTGTTCTGCGGAATGTGCGGCGCGATGATGTTCGGCGAGTGCGGCACAGGCCGAAACAAAGTTGTCCATCATTATTATAAGTGTGCCACTGCGAAACGTTTCAAGACCTGCAAGAAAAAGACCGTCCGTAAGGAATGGCTGGAAGATTTGGTCGTGGCTGAAACCATGAAGCTGATTCAGGACGATGCCGTGATTGATGCCATCGTTGCGGAAGTGATGGAGTTGCAGGATCAGGAAAACACCACTCTCCCTTTGCTGGAAAAGCAGATGCGCGAAGTAGAGAATGGCATTGAAAATATGCTGAACGCCATTCAAGCAGGTGTGCTGACCAACTCCACCAAATCGCGTTTGGAAAAGCTGGAAGCCCAGCAGAAAGAACTTGAAGTTCGAATCGCCGAAGAAAAAATCGCTCGGCCACGGTTGAGCGAAAATCAGGTTCGGTTCTGGCTGACCCGGTTCCGCAAACTCGACCCGAACGTGAAAAGCCACCGGGAAACGCTTATCAATACATTCGTGAATGCTGTTTATCTCTATGATGAAAAAGTTTTGATTACATTCAACTACAAAGACGGCACAAAAACCATCACTTTCGATGAAATCGCCGCCAAAGATGCCCCAGAGGGCAATGGTTCGGATTTGGGTTGCTTCGCTCCACCAAAAAAGCTCAACGCATGAACGTGCGCTGAGCTTTTTGTTTTATGCTCTTTTTGAACGTGTCTTGCGGGTGGATTCGAACAGCTGCGGCGCTGTCGCAGAAGACAGCGCAAAAACAGCCCAGTGGGCTGTTTTTAGCAGCGCGGCTCGCGTAATCCACCCGCGCCCACCAAAAAAGCTCAACGCATGAATGTGCGTTGAGCTTTTTGTTTTATAGCATGTTTGCCACGGGTTTGCATTATGCGGTAGTGCCTTGACTTTTTCGCGCCGACTTTTTGACCCACTTAAAATACATAGTCATCAACCAGATAATGACAAGCAACAACAAGAGTCCCATTGTTACCCTCTCAGTGCCCGCGCGCGGACTTCCGGCGACGCTGCGACAAGTAGATCGTAGAGGTTGACCATATCGGTGACGGCCTGTCGGTCGTCGGCAGTCCATGTGTAATCGTACTGCGCACCGGATGCACCGGAATATCTTGTGATGATGGTTTTGGCACTGAGCATCTCACGCAGCCAATCGATTTCGCTGGGCTCCATCTCAAAATTGGAGAGGGCCCACCAAACTTTTTTGTCTGTATCATAGGCGTAATCTGTATAATCCGAGTCGCACTCGTAAGTGTACAGATTATCTCCAGCGCGGACATAGACTGTGTTCAGGTCGATGCAGGAAGAGCCGTTGTAGGAAAAGTCCTCGTCGAAATACACGTCCTTGCATCCGTCAAAAATAAAGATCCACGGGGCAAGGCAGCAGGTCTTGTTTTTCTCGGCCTTGTCATAGATGGGGCTGTCAAACTGCCAGCTCCGCTGTACCTCGTCATACTTGACGTTCACCTTCGCAATGGCGGCTTTCAATGCCTGAACTTGGGCTTCTTCGTCGTCATTCATTTCTTCGATCTGCGCAAGCGAGGTGCACCCGGCGGGGCTGATCGCCAGCGCGGGCATAGCTGCACCGGCCAGAGTTGCCATCATGCACAAACTTGCAACCACAATTTTGCCACATTTTACAAGCTTCATTTTAATTTCCTCTTTTCTCTTGCTTTTTCTTGAATGCGGTTGTGATACAGAACCATTGAATACAAACTTAAAGGGGTATTACAGATGACGGTTGAAGAAGCCATGGCTTTTTTCCGCATTAGATTTCCGCAAGTCTATTATAGTCCGTTTCCGCTCGCATGACAATGTTTTATTAGCCGTTTTGGGAAACATTTTACACAAGCGAGGTGGAAAACGTTGCAGACAAGTTTCAGCGTTCGGTTTGACCGGGAGACGAATCTATGCTAGGATAGGGCCAGACAAGAAAAGGCCGTGCCGCACGAAGAAGGTACGAACTTGAAAAGGAGGTTCCTTTCATGAACTCGACTCTGCGAGAGGATGCGGATGCCATCATCCGCGCCAGCCTGAACGCTGTTCTGCCGGACGAAGCGGTGCGGCGGGCGCTGGAAGCCTTCCGGCCCGGCAAAGGCCGGGTGCTGCTGGTGGCGGCGGGCAAGGCCGCGTGGCAGATGGCACACACAGCGGTGGAGGTGCTGGGCCGGGTGGACGGCGGCGTGGTCGTGACGAAATACCACCACGGAAAAGGCGAGATCCCCGGCGTGGCGTGCTATGAAGCGGGCCACCCGGTGCCGGACGAAAACGGCTTTGCGGCCACGGAACAGGCACTGGAATTGGTGCGGGGCCTGACGGCGGAGGACACCGTGCTGTTCCTGCTGTCGGGCGGTGGCAGCGCGCTGTTTGAAAAGCCGCTGATTCCGGGGGATGAGTTACAGGATGTTACATCCCAGCTTCTCGCCAGCGGGGCAGACATCGTGGAGATGAACACCCTCCGCAAGCGGCTGTCCGGCGTCAAGGGCGGGCGGTTCGCGCAGCGCTGTGCCCCTGCGCAGGTGTTCGAAATCGTGCTCAGCGATGTTCTGGGTGACCCGCTGGACATGATCGCCAGCGGCCCGGCGGCGCCGGACTCTTCCACCTGCGCACAGGCCCTTGCCATTGCGGAAAAGTACCGGCTGAACCTGTCGGAACAGGCAAAGGCTTTACTGGCGCAGGAGACGCCCAAGGCGCTGGACAACGTGACTACAAAGATCACCGGCAGCGTGCGCCGACTCTGCGCGGCAGCGGCCGAAGCTTGCCGGGCGCGGGGCTATGAACCTGTTCTCCTGACCGACCAGCTCTGCTGCGAAGCGCGGGAAGCGGGCAGCTTCCTCGGCTCCATCGCCCGCGCCCACGCAGGGCAGGGCCGGAAGCTTGCGTTCATCGCGGGCGGGGAAACGGTCGTGCACCTGACCGGCAAAGGCCTCGGCGGACGCAATCAGGAGCTGGCGCTGGCCGCAGCCCCGGCTCTGGCGGGCTGGAACGCGGCGGTCTTCTCGGTGGGCAGCGACGGCACCGACGGCCCCACCGATGCCGCTGGCGGCTATGTGGACGGTGGAACCCTTGCCGCGCTGGCCGCAGCGGGCTGGAACGTCTACGATACCCTGCAAAATAACGACGCCTACCACGCCCTGCAAGCCGTGGACGGTCTGATCCTCACCGGGCCCACCGGAACGAACGTCAACGACGTGGCTGTGGCGCTGGTGGAGGGAAAAGGCGCATGGTGAGAGATCACCATGCGCCTTTAGCAGTGCACCCATTCCCCTTCTCTCCCGAAAAATCTTGCCTTTTCCCTGCAAAAGGCTTACAATGGTCTCGGCAAACCGAACGGAACATGACAAGATCTCGGAGGGACAAAGCAATGGCTTGTACTACAATCTTAGTTGGCAAAAACGCATCCTACGATGGCTCCACGATGATCGCCCGGAACGACGATTCGGGGTCGGGCCATTTCACCGCAAAAAAGTTCGTGGTCGTAAAACCGGAAGAACTCCCGGCGGTCTATCAGTCGGTGATCTCCCATGTGCAGATCCCGCTGCCCGGCGCAGGTCAGGCCATGCGGATGACTGCCATGCCCAACGCCGTGGCGGGCAAGGGCATCTGGGCGGCATCGGGCGTGAACGCGGTCAATGTCGGCATGACGGCCACCGAGACCATCACCTCCAACCCGCGCGTTCTGGGCGCGGACCCGCTCGTGGTGTACCAGCCTGCGCAGGGGGATCAGCCGGAGGTGCCCGGCGGCATCGGTGAGGAGGACATCGTCTACCTCGTGCTGCCCTATATCTGCTCGGCGCGTCAGGGCGTCGAGCGGCTGGGCAGGCTGCTGGAGACTTACGGCACCTATGAGATGAACGGCATCGCGTTTCAGGATGTCCATGAGATCTGGTGGCTGGAGACCATCGGCGGCCATCACTGGATGGCCCGCCGTGTGCCCGACGACAGCTATGTAGTCATGCCCAACCAGCTCGGCATCGACAGCTTCGACTTCGCCGATGCAGCCGGTGCACAGGAAAACTACATGTGCTCGGCTGATTTGAAGGAGTTTGTGGATAAGTACCACCTTGACCTCTCGCTGGATGGCGAGTTCAACCCGCGGGACGCCTTTGGCAGCCACGACGACTCCGACCATGTGTACAACACCCCCCGCGCATGGTTCATGCTGCGGTATCTGAACCCGAATACGTGGGCGTGGGACGGCCCGGATGCCGACTACACCCCGCGGTCGGACGATCTGCCGTGGTGCATGGTGCCGGAGCGGAAGGTCACGCCGGAAGATGTAAAGTACCTGCTCTCGTCCCACTATCAGGGCACGCCCTATGACCCCTATGCGGCTTACGGCGACCAGAAGAGCAAGGGCGCATACCGTTCCATCGGCATCAATCGCAACGACTTCATGGCCCTGATTCAGATGCGCCCGGATGTGCCGAGGGACTTCCGCACCGTGGAGTGGATCGCCTATGCGTCCAACGCCTTCAACACCATGGTGCCCTTCTACGCCAACGTGGACACCACCCCGGCCTACCTCGCCTGTACCACCGGCGAAGTCTCCACCGACAGCTTCTATTGGGTCAGCCGGATGATCGCGGCTATGGCGGATGCCGCCTATGGCAAGTCCATCTTCCACATCGAGCGCTATGAGGAGGCCGTCCTTTCGGCCACCCGCGCCCTGCTGCATGCGTATGACGAGAAGCAGCGGTCCGCCTTTGATCCCGCTGCCCGCGCCGCCCTGCGCGAGGAGGCCAACGAGGCCATCGCCAAGGCGCTGAAAGCCCGCGCCGCCGATACGCTGGATAAGGTCCTCTTCGAGCTGAGCTGCAATATGAAGAACGCCTACTCCCGCTCCGACGCATGACCCTTTTTTGAAACAGAGAACGCCCCTTCGCGGTTTTGTTCCGTGAAGGGGCGTTTTTGCGTCATTTTACCAGCATCTGCTGGAACTTCCGCGCCGCCGTGTTCAGCGGGCGGTGGTGGTCGTAGACGAGGCAGATGGAGCGGGTGGGGATGATCTCCTGCAAGTGGAGCTGGACGAGCTCGCCCCGCGCCAGCAGGTCTTTTGCCATGGGTTCCGGCACAAAGGCGAGGCCCAGCTCGCTTTTCACCAGCGTCAGCATCTGGTCGGTGGTGGCGGCCTCGGTGTCGGGCCGCAGCACCGCGTCGTGGTCGAGGAAAAACTGCCGGTAAAAGCTGCGGGTCATGCTCTCATCGCTCAGGGAGATGAGCGGGTAATTGCCCAGCTCCTTTAGGGTCAGGCTTTGGCTGGCCAGTGCGGTGAAGGTCCGGCCGCCCACCAGCACCTCGTAAAAGGATTTCAACTCCACCAGCTTCAGCCCCGGTTCCACCTCGGCCGGGGTGGAGATGATGGCGAAATCGACCTCGCCGTTCTTCACGGCCTGCAATGCTTGGGGAGTGGAGTGGTTCGAGATGCGCAGCCGGATGCCGGGGTACTCGGTGTGGAAAGCCCGCAGCTTTTCGGAAAGGTAGATGTTCAGGGCCGTCTCGGTGGCGCTGATGGAGATGGCTCCGTGTTCCAGCGTGGCGCTGGCACTCAGCTCTTCCTCGGCGTCTTGGATCTGCACCGCCGCCGACGCGATGCGGGAGTAGAGCATCTCGCCCTCCGGCGTCAGGGTCACGCCCCGGTTGGAGCGGATGAACAGCACGCAGTTCAGCTGGCTTTCCAGCCGGTTCATCGAGTGGGTGATGTTGGGCTGGTTGTTGCCCAGCACCCGCGCGGCCTTGGTAAAGTTTTGGTATTTCGCTACATAATAGAAAATTTTGTAGTATTCCCAGTCTACATACATGATGCATCTGCCTCCTCCATGTAAGAATCACATTGCAGCTATGTGCAGGATACTTTTTACACATTCTTTCTCCGCTTGTATAATAGCAACTGCAATCGGAAATTGCAAGAGGGAATTTGAAAGTATTAAAGTTGGTTTTGAACGGAGGCAGTTACCGCGTCTGAAATCAAAAAGGTCGTGCTGGCATATTCCGGCGGTCTGGATACGTCCATCATCATTCCGTGGCTGAAAGAGCATTACGACAACTGCGAGGTCATCGCCGTCTGCGGCAATGTGGGCCAGAAAGGCGAATTGGAAGGGCTGGAAGAGCGCGCCAAGGCAAGCGGCGACTACAAGCAGAGCGATGCCACCGGTTTCATCAGCATCTACGGTCTGCCCACCAAGGTGCAGGCCATTGTAAACAACGAAAAAGAAGGGAAATAAAGAGTTATGCTTACCGCTGTTACTGGAATCAACTGGGGCGATGAGGGCAAGGGCCGCGTCATCGACCTGCTGGCCGAACATGCTGACATCGTTGCCCGCTATCAGGGCGGCAACAATGCTGGACACACCGTCGTCACCGAGAAGGGCAAGTTCATCCTGAACCTGCTGCCCTCCGGCATCCTGCACCCGGACGTGACCTGTGTGCTGGGCACCGGCATGGTGATTGACCTCGATCACCTCGCAAACGAGATGCAGGCCATCGAAGCCCGTGGTGTGGAAGTCAGCCCCAAGAATCTGAAGCTCTCCGATAAGGCCACCATTTCGATGCCGTGGCACCAGGTGCAGGATGGGCTGGAAGAAGACCGCCTTGCCCAAAAGGGCAGTGCCTTCGGCTCCACCCGCCGTGGCATCGCCTACGCCTACAGCGACAAGTACCGCAAAAAGACTCTGCGTTTGGGCGACTTGCTCCACTTGGACGAGGAGCGCACCCAGAACCGTCTGCGTATGATTTTGGACTCCAAGAACATGGAGCTGGCGGGCTGCTACCATCAGGAAAAGATGTCCTACGATGCCCTGCTGAACTGGTGCAAGTTGCAGGCCGAGCACTTTACGCCGTACATCTGCGACGTCGGTGCTTTTTTGCAGCAGGCTCACGACAGCGGCAAACGGATCGTGCTGGAAGCCCAGCTGGGTGCTATGCGCGACATCGATTACGGCATCTTTCCCTTCACGTCCAGCTCCAACACGCTGGCCGCTTACGCGCCGCTGGGGGCCGGTATCCCCAACTGCAAGCTCGACCATGTGGTCGGCGTGCTGAAATCTTACTCTACCTGCGTGGGTGCAGGTCCCTTCGCCGCCGAGAACGCCATGGGCGAAGAGTGGAACGAGAAGCTGCGCAAGGCAGGCGGCGAATACGGCGCGGCCACCGGCCGTCCCCGCCGCGTCGGCCCCTTCGACTGCGTAGCCAGCCGCTATGGTTTGGCCTGTCAGGGCGCGGATAAGATTGCCCTCACCAAGCTGGATGTGCTCAGCAGCATGAAGGAGATCCCGGTCATCACCGGTTACAAGTTGGATGGAGTGAAAGTCCCCCGCTTCGACACCCTGTCCGACCTCGACCGGATGGAGCCGGTGGTCACCATGCTGCCCGGCTGGAACACCGATATCTCCGGATGCAAGAGCTGGGATGACCTCCCCAAAGAAGCAAAGGCTTATGTGGAATTCCTTGAAAAAGAACTGAACCACGAGATTCAGTTCGTCTCCACTGGTGCCGAGCGCGAGAAGTTTGTGCTGAAGGGAGAATGGCTGTGAGACACTTCATCGAGCCGAACAGCTTTTCTCTGGACGAGCAGTTGGCCCTTCTCGACCTTGCCGACCGGATGGAAGCGAATCCCGCTCCCTATGCGCACCTGTGCGACGGGCGCATCCTTGCGACGCTGTTCTATGAACCCAGCACCCGCACCCGCCTCTCCTTCGAGTCGGCCATGCTCCGCCTCGGCGGCAAGACGCTGGGCTTTGCAGGGGCCCAGCTTTCTAGCGCCAGCAAGGGCGAGACGGTGGCCGACACGGCCCGCGTCGTCAGCAACTATGCCGACGTCATCGCCATGCGCCACCCCAAAGAAGGCGCCCCGCTCCGGGCCTCTATGTATGCCCGCGTCCCCATCATCAACGCGGGCGACGGCGGCCATGCCCACCCCTCCCAGACCATGATCGATCTCATGACCATCCGCCAGCGCAAAGGGCGGCTGGATCATTTGACGATCGGCTTCTGCGGCGACCTCAAATTTGGCCGGACGGTCCACTCCCTGACCGCAGCCCTCAGCCAGTTTGAGGGGAACAAGTTCGTGTTCATCTCGCCGGAGGAGCTGCGCATTCCCCAGTACGTCAAGGACGAGACATTGACGCCTCTCCATCAAACGTACAAGGAGACCACAGACCTCGAAGCCGAGCTGCCTGCCCTTGATGTCCTCTACATGACCCGCATCCAGCAGGAGCGCTTCTTCAACGAAGAGGATTATCTGAGGCTCAAAGGCTGCTACTCCCTGAACGCAAAGCTCTTGGAGCTGGCCCCGCCGGACATGCCGGTGCTCCACCCGCTGCCCCGCATCGACGAGATCAAGCTGGACGTGGATAACGACCTCCGCGCCGCCTACTTCGATCAGGTGCACAACGGTGTCTACATCCGCATGGCCATCATTCTGGCCCTCCTCGGCATCCCCGACCCCCTGACCGGCAAAACCGTCCTGAACTGAACGATGAATGCACAAAAGCAGCAGACCCCGCGCGGGGTCTGCTGCTTTCTCAATGTCCCCATGCAGATTCGAACCTTTTTTATTCTGTGTAAACAGATGTTTATTAGCTGGAAATTAGCTGAGCTAATGAAAAGTGGCCGCTCTATTGTACAACGCTCACCTTTCATTAGCTGGGAGGTGTGCGGCTGTTCATAGGCACCAGAAGAACACCAGTTGCAAAAAGCAGTTGAAGCCTGTTTCTGGATTTATGATACCATGCCAGAAATACTGTTGCGATAGGAACATGGCCGGAATACGCGATAGAAGGATTCTGACCTATGTAGTGGGAAGTACTTCATCTTGTAAAAAGAACGGTTTTATGGTATTCTTACCTTAGACAAGGAACAGAAAGCAGGTGAACCGATGGCAGAAGTCGAAACGCAAAAAGACCTTGATTTTGAGCGTAAGCATGAGGAAGATCTGCGGCGTATCCGTGATTTTCGGCTCATGGATGATAACTTTATGAGCAAGGTCTTTGAAGATAAGCCGTGTGCGGAATTCCTGCTCCGGATCATCCTGAATCGGGACGATTTGAAGGTCAAAGAAGTCCATGGACAGCATGACCTGAACAATATACAGGGGCGTTCCGTGCGGCTTGACATTCTGGCAGTGGATCATGAAAACCGTGCCTACAATGTCGAGGTTCAACGCAGTGACAGTGGAGCAGTCGCAAAGAGGGCAAGATATAACAGCAGCCTGCTGGATGCCAATCTCACCCGAAAGGGCGATGCGTATGACGCACTGAACGAAACCTATGTAATCTTTATCACAGAGAACGATGTGCTTCGGGGCGGACTTCCTATTTACCATATCAACCGCATTATTGAGGAAATGGGGAAATCCTTCGGAGATGAAGCACATATTATCTATGTGAACTCTCAGATCAAAGATGACACCGCATTGGGAAAGCTGATGCACGACTTTACCTGTACGAACCCGGATGACATGAACTATCCTGTTCTGGCACAGCGGGTGCGTTATTTCAAAGAAGATACGAAGGGAGTGGCAACGATGTGCAGAGCATTTGAAGAAGTGAGAGAAGAAACAAAACGCGAACAAGCTATCGAGAGCGCGAAAACGATGCTCGCAGATGGGCTTCCGTATGAGCAAATCGCTCGGTATACAAAGCTTTCTATTGAGGAAGTAAAGGCATTAGATGACAAGAAGTCCGCATAATAAGGTTTAACCAAAAACAACGGCAACTTCCCATGGTGGGAGGATTGCCGTTGTTTTGTTTATTATGAAGAACTAGGGCTGGTCGTCGCTTTCTAGCAATTCAATCTGTCGGAAAAGAGCAGCAGGTGAACTGGGCTGGAGAGCCCAACGATAGGCAGGATGAATCTCATAAGAATAACCAAAATCAGTGAAATCGTTATAAATGTACTGATTCTCATCGTAATATACTCGTAGGATTTCGCTTCCGGTGCTCTTGCGAGCAGTGATAAAGTTTATCTTATACAGAAAAGCCGCCAGACTCTGAGGTGTTACTTCCTTACCATCTTTAAAAGTAAAATGGCTCATAGAGAGTATATTGCTTAACTTTTTTATGAGTTGTTCTCTGGTAAAAAGGCAGGGAGATGCTAGAAGTTCTTTTTGGGAGGGCTTCATTTTCAGAAGCAACTCTTGTATCATGGGAAGTTCGGATTTGTATTCGGTGCTTGTATCGGTCAAGCGATCATTGGAATAGTTTTTGAAAACACTTTCAAGATCAGTTGTTAAAATAAGATGATGGTGATTCTGATAGGCTTTTCTTGCAGCTAATGTACATAGTTTGACCAAATCACGCGGACGCTTTCGAATAAGTGACATTAGAACCTGATACATAGGAGCATTTTCCCAGTGACCACTCCCGTGAAAACGTTCTTCAAATACTTGATTTAAGTAGTGCGAAATATCACGTTGCTTTTGGGAAAGTAAAAAATCTTGATTGATTTCACGTCCAAAATATGTTTCAATGCGTTTGATAAGCATAACCAGTATTTCATGGTTTGACCAGCTTTGCCAAATTACACTGCCATCAATTTTGTCAGTTGTTTCATCAGAGGTGCGAACGGCATAATAAACATCACTTCTTAATGCAATGCGGAACTTTAGATTTTGCATATCACGACTTAAATCGCGGACGGCATTTAGCATTGCAGATAAATTTTTAATATCAGCGGTGGTGTTTTCCCAGCCACGATCTAGGTCATCCAAGTAAATAACAATTGGTTTTTCACTGAAAAGTGTATTCTTTAACATGGATGTGAAAGTGGAGCTAGAGAGGTTGATGGCCTCAGTTTGTAGGTCGGTAAGTTTTTTTTCCAAAAGTTGCTAGTAAAAGATTGTTGAAACGCGAACACCATTCAGCAAAGGTCTTATTTGAAATTCGGGATGTAATTGGGTCATTGAGCGATTGAACCAACTTGTTAAAGATGATTGTAGCTAGACCGTTTTTCCATATTTCGATTTTTTTCAGAAAATTTGCTTCAGAAACATCTAGGTCAAAAATATCGTTGGATTGAACAGTTATAGGAATACGTCCTTCATCGCCATCTTCAGACGCTAACACTTTTAATAATGCGGATTTTCCAACACCTTTATGCCCAACCAAAATCAAAAGTGGAATTTGACTTTTCATGCTGTTATAGATGTTGGTTTTTAAATAATAAGACTTTAATCGCTCGATTGTTTCATCTTCAGCAGCCTCATGACCAAAGATGGCGCGTATGGTATCCTCGTTAAATTCGATGGGAGAAACCGGGTGTGCGCTAATGGTACTCATAAAGGAAACCTCCAATCATGAAAATCTAATAATATTATAGCATTCGTCAAGCGAAAAAGTCTAGAGTGATTTAAAAGCATAAACAGCGGCAGTTTTCCCAATCGGAAAGCTGTCGCTGTTTATGTATAGGGGCTTACAAGTTCTTTGCAAGATTTTTGATGAGTTCGGCCATAGAGGGGTTGGCCAGCAATTTGGTAAGTGCTGCTGCCGCATCGGCATCGACCGCACTGTTTTCAGGGATGGACTGCGCTGTTTGATGGGGCATTTCAGGCTCTGCGCCCTGATGCTGGTAGAAGAAATCATCAAAACGCTGTGCATTCAGACGCCGATCATCATCCAAGATATGTGCATACTGCTCTGTGACCATCGAAGCCTGTGCATGACCTGAATCGCCCTGAACGGCTTTGATATCACCGCCGTTCAGTTTGAGTTTGTATGTAATACTGGAGTGTCGGAAGCTATGAAAGACCACTTTGGGGAGATTGTTTTTCTCAATCAACCGCTTCAATGCACCGTTGATGGTAGACTGCTCGGTTGGCATTCCCAATGGGCCGGCAACCACAAGATTGTAGTCGGTATATTCTGCACCCAGTGCTTCCTTTGTCATATCCTGCTCTGCTTTGAATTCAACGAGCATTTCAGCGACCGTTTTGGGCAGGAAGCTGTCTCTTATACACATCTCCGAGCCCACGAGACACTCGCTAATCTCG
>ERZ1027236.115-NODE-115-length-41002-cov-12.136054_pt1 | contig 41002 bp, 34 predicted proteins | sample MGYA00519265_ERZ1027236 | MGnify/ENA primary metagenome ERZ1027236 (study PRJEB26926, sample SAMN06164642) | human gut metagenome | biome: ENVO:00009003; feature: ENVO:2100002; material: ENVO:00002003 | host: Homo sapiens | place: USA | collected 2012 ... | reverse complement strand
GACCTTTATTGGCAAGAGAAGGGAGAATCATGGCTATCTTCATGAAAAATAAAATTGATAGGGAGTTATTTTATCCGGACCAATATTCAAGGTAAGCATGGTTAATGTCAACAAGACAAGGATTGCTACAAAAATCAGCCTGGAGTTTTTAGAAAGTAACATTGCTAAATACGAAATTAGCACAGGTTCGACACACAACAATATATTTGAAATACGAGCACCGATTATGGCAAAATCATTAAAGAGCATCATCCAGCACACACCGGCAATATAAGCATATAGCATAAAAATAAAGAACTTACTTACTTGCTTTAATTTATCCGAAAAAAACAACAAAACCGTAGCTACCGCCAATGACTTCAACGCATTTATATTTGTCAAGATTCCCAATTCTGCCGCATATCCGCTATCTCCATAAGCGATGTATGCACTTAAACGTTCGTCAATTCCCCCGGCAAACAGCTTAACCAACTGACCTAAAGGATAAACCAGCCCTATGCATAAGCAAATCAATAACAGCCACTTCAAAGTCTTCACAGCTATCTGTCGTTTACTAAATATCCAGACTCCAATCCAAACAACAGCAGACATATGTATGGAAACTGCAATCAGCCATGTCAAAAAAAATCTCTTATATCTTTGATCTGCAAGATAACGGATACTATACAGACAAATAGCACTGGCCAACCCTGCCCTTATCTGTATCATCTCTTTTAAAACATATAGATGAACAAAATAATAGAGTACACATATAAGAAAATAGGGAGAGTATTTTTTAAAAGATTCCAAATTGAAAGCAGTAGCACTGCCTGCTACCACCAAGAACATAATTATCGGTGAAGTGCTGAAAAAAGATAATGCCTTACACAGCAAATTAAACCCAACATCAGCAACTCCTATTCCGCTACCATCCACTATTTCCTTATATATATCGTAATAAGCTTCCCAATCCGGATTATCATATCTTAACCCCGCAAATAATGTCAAACAAACCCAAAGTATAAACAACAAAAACTGTCTTTGCCTGTATTTTACGGAAACAGCCTCTAAAAAAGAGAAGAAAGCTATAAAAACATATATAATATAATAAATAGCCACTGCTTTTTTATTTTACAGAATTCAATTCTTTGTAAGGAACTCTCTATTCAGTAATTTCAGGTATTTATCCGTAGAATAATAATTAGAGAAAACATCAGCGTACTCTTCCTTTATTTTACTAATACATACCGGGTTCTTTTCCAACTCTACAATTTTATCCAAACATTCCTGAATAGAATGGAAAGATACTGTATATGACACACCTGAAAATTGAGACTTAAAATCTCCTATAACATCCGAATACACTGGTATTACGCCTGCTGCCATATATGAGTTCATTTTTGTAGGGGTTGCCACATTATTTACCGTAATATCATCCCGAACAATAAATCCATATTTATATTCCTTTAGTTTGTCTTGAAGTTCGTTGCTGGGTACAAATTGAATGTCGGTTTCAACATGATATTTTTCACATAGCTGTTTTGCGTATTCCTGTTCTTTTGTCAGCAGTGTCAAAGTGGCTTGTGGAAACTGTTGCTTTATTTTTTTATACAACAATAAAGTCTCATCAATACATTGCCAACGCGACATAGACCCAGCATATACAAATGAAGGAGATTTATATTTATCTACAGTAAAGCAAGATAAATCCAGTTCCTGATTGAAACATGGCATTATAAAATAATTGTTTTTCGCATAACCATATTTCTTTTTATAATGCCTGAGCATTGTTTCAGATACAAAAAAAATCTTTTTTGCATGTCTTAAAGCAAATCGCTCAAGAAATTCCCACAAAGCTTTCCTAAAATATTTGGATAAGCTGTTCTCGAATTGGCACATCGCTTCTTCCGGAATAACACCTTGAAACCATATTGTGAGATATTGCTTTGGATTCCGCAGCCAAACCAATAGAAAAGCCTTAGCCTGAATAGTAAGAACTTTGTCCGAAGAAGCTATTTGTTTCAGAGATGAAACGTACTCTACCTCTTCTCCACTTAAAATTAATGCCTTCCTTATTATCTCCACATAATAATAAGTAGCCTCATTCAGGTCTGTCTTTTGAAGAAAAAACTTATACATACAATAACCGTTTTGCAATTTTGGCACATGCCATTCCATCTCCATAAGGATTTACAGCTTTACTCATTCTGTCATAATATTCTTGATTATCGAGCAACATGGATACTTCATACACAATCTTATCATAATCAGTGCCTACGAGCTTTACAGTTCCTGCTTCCAAAGCTTCCGGACGCTCTGTTGTATCACGCATCACAAGTACAGGTTTACCCAATCCAGGTGCTTCTTCCTGAATGCCTCCGCTGTCTGTCAGTATAACAGTAGATTTTTCCATTAAGTATACAAATGAAAGATACTCCAAAGGCTCTATGAAAAAGATATTCCCTAAATCGGATAAACTTTCTCCAAATATTTCATGAATCGGTTTACGTACATTAGGATTCAAATGCATAGGATAAACAAAATCTATATCCCGGTACTTTTCGGTGAGCGTTTTTATGGCCTTACACATTGAGATGAAACCATCTCCAAAATTCTCCCGACGGTGTCCCGTTATCAAAACCATTTTTCTGCCATCGGATAAACGATTTACATCATAGCCAGAATTACTCAAAACAGTTTTCAAGTTAGCAGACAACGCATCATCTGTCTTAATCTTATCCACTACCATATATAGTGCGTCAATTACCGTATTTCCGGTAACCGTTATCGCTTCTTCCGCTATACCTTCCGCCAAAAGATTTTTTTTACTTAAATCGGTAGGCGCAAAATGATAGGTAGAAATACGCCCGGTTATCTGACGGTTCATTTCTTCGGGCCAAGGACTGTATATATTATGTGTACGCAATCCGGCTTCAACATGCCCTACGGGGATCTGCTGGTAAAAAGCTGCCAATGCAGCGGCTGTAGAGGTTGTAGTATCTCCATGAACCAATACTACATCCGGATGAACTTCTTTCAAGACATCACGCATACCCAGCAGTACTCTGGAAGTAACGTCGTACAAATCTTGTCCTTGCTTCATGATATTGAGGTCATAATCAGGGGTAATCTCAAAAAGTTTCAACACTTGGTCCAACATTTCACGATGCTGACCGGTTACGCACACTACTGTTTGGAACTCTTTCTGATACTTCTGAAATTCCTTCACTAGTGGAGCCATCTTTATAGCTTCCGGGCGAGTGCCAAAAACAAGCATTATCTTCTTCATCTGGTTGATATTATTATCTTATATATTTGCATTAATGTATTTCGATATACATATGGGTGCAACGTCACATTTATCAATGATATGCACTTCATTAAAAGCACTGAACCCAATGGCTTATTACGTTGGTAGTAGAGCACTTTGCTCTTAAATGCCATAGCATATTTTTTTAAATTGAATAACTGTGATTTATCAAATGATCCCCCTTCTAAATGAATAATTTTTAGCATAGGAAGCAAACACACATTATAGCCTAATTTACGCATACGGCAAAACATATCAGTTTCCTCGTAATACATAAAAAATTGAGGGGAGAAACCTTGAATATTATCCCATACATTTCTACGAATAAACACATCTGCACCCGAAAGATAATCTACGCGATTTATATCTCCCTCATTGGCTTTTTGCCCTACTGAAAGATGATTTTTATACCATTTGGGATAAATCCTCCAAAATCCTATATCAGAGAATTCCTGTAATAAAGAAGGAAATTTCCCATGAGAAACAGTAGAATTACCTGAAGCATCTATAAGATTTCCACCACAAGCTGCTATCTGAGGGGATTTTTGCATAAAACGATAGAACTCAAAAATAACGTTACTAATCAAAATAGTATCAGAGTTCAATAAAAACAAATAATCTCCATTAGCGTATTTTACTCCTAAATTATTAGCTTTCCCAAAACCCAAATTCTCGACACTTTCTATAATTTTTACTTGTGGAAACATTTTTTTTATCATTTCAACAGAATTGTCAGACGAGGCATTATCAACTACAATCACTTCAAACCCCACATCTACAGTCTTTTCATAAACAGACTGCAAGCATTGTAAAGTAAGATCACATGTATTGTAATTAACTATGATAATAGAGATTTCCATTTACAAACACAAAAATATTATTATAGTATATTGAATTACAATGTATTTATCACCCTATAACATTAAGGAAACATCTTATTTTAATAATAGTAGTGAAGAGCTTGTTACGTAACAAAAATGCATTATTTGAACGATTATATTTAGTTCCAATGTATTATAAATTCAATCTTTTCACCACATTAGACCACAATATTCGGGCTTCATCATAATGTTCTTCATATACATTGATATCACGCTTACCTAGAACTATCTCATTAAGAAGAAAAGCCAATTCCACACTATCTTCTTGGGAGACGGTACAACCATACCGACAATCCTCCGATATCTCATGAAAGCCACTGACATCTGTTGAAATTATGTAATTTTTAAATCTTCTTGCCTCTGGAAATACTATAGGAGAACCCTCATATCTTGATGTTAGTACAAAAATCTTCGCACGATTATAATATTCCCACAATTGCTTCTTGTTAAATATAGGTCCCGTAAAAATGACATTGTCTCGTTTGTCCGGATTCTTTCGATAGAAATTTTCTATTTTTGTTTCAAATGATTTTTCTATCGGGCCTATCAGATAAAAATTCCAATCAGTAAGATCTACTTTTTCCAAAGCATCCAAAAGCATCTCCGTATTTTTTGGGTAAGTACCTAACCTACCAACTGTAATCATCAACTTTTCTTTCTCTCTAAAAGTTCTTTCCACCATATGGAATGAAGCGAATAGATCTTCGTCAAAACCATTAGGCATCAATTGCAGTTTATTCCCCAAAGCATACAAAGGGTGACTATTCTGCAAAGACTTCAAATATGTATATGCCAATGAAGTTTCACAAGAACATTTATCCACCTTATGAACAAAATTACGATATAACAATAACTTCACCCCATCTTTAAGATTCCTAACTTTAAATGGTTTTATTTCTAATAAAGTATTAGCATCAACATCCATCTTAATATATACTTTTCCTTTAGGATTCAATATTTTATAAATTATTGTCATCAGTATGGAATGCCGATTATAATGGAAACGCATGAACAAATCAATTCGACTGGCGTGCTTTATAAGATAAGTATAAAAATTCCAAGTACGCCATAAAGGAAACCATGTAATTCTATTCCTAAAACGTAAAGGAACTAACTTAATACCCCGTATTTGAGAAGGAAAATCCTTGTTACTCTCTGTAAGCGGATAGACTATTGTTACATTATAACCCAATTGTTTTCCTAAATAAAAAGGTACTAAGAAAACATCTTTTCCTAAATGTTCTGTCTCAAAATGATTGAAAATCAAAGTCAACTGTTTCGGCATAATTTCAGATAGAGTTTATTTAAGTATGTAAACAAATGGATATCCAAAGCCGGAGCACATAGAGCTAACAGACCAAATAACAATAATCCATTAAACAATAATTGTACAAAGGCCGAAGACATATGTATTATCTCATTAAAAATATAAAGCAGTAAAGACATACCTATTATCACCAACGAATATCGCCCTACTCGCAAAAAAATGGCGTTTTTATGTTGTAACAAAAGTGAAATGACCATTACTCCAGCACCCGCCAAATGAACTATGCCCAATGTAAGAGGAAAAACATAAACTCCCAAAAAATGAATTAAAACAAAATTCATCCCCAATATTATCAATTGTACCACTACTCCCCAAAAGGCATAACGCTTGCCTTTATCAGAAGCTAAAAGTGCATACCCCACCACCATATAAAGCAAAATTCCTATAAAAGCAAAACCATATGCTCGTGTCAGAATTATAATAGCAGACAATGCTTCAGGAGAAACTTTCCCATGCAAAAAGAAGAAATTACATAATGGAGTAGCCGCACCAACCATTATAGGTACAGCTAAGGCCAAAATCCCAAAACAGACTATAAGATTTTCTCTGAAAATGCGCTGATACTGCTCCATATCATGCTGAGCATATGCTTTAGCCAGCAAAGGTACCATCACTGTAGTAAGTACACTACTAATGACACTTTGCAACACAACCGTAAACTGACGGGCATAATCAAGCGAAGATATTATACCCTCGCCTAAACATCCTGCAAGCCATTTTTCTACAAATGCATTACACTGTCCAACAAAATAAGGGAAGAAAAAAGGAAGTGCAAAAAGTAAAAACACCCAAAAACCGTGTAAACGGACGTTCAATATATCCGACCAATGGAATAACCGTAATCTCCATAAATAATATGATACCCCTAAAAGCAGTAAAATTAAAGCGATGTATTGAGAAATAGCTAGAGAAAAGATACCAATACGAGGTGCTAAGAAAAAAATTATCGCAACATTGATTACGGATGATATTACACCTATAATTTCTGGAAGATAATAAATGTTATAAGCATTAAGAATACTAATCCCTATAGAAGAAAGTTGATTGATAAGTAATGTAGGCAGCATCAGTATCAATAATAATGAAAAAAGATGCAAACTTTCATCCGAAGTAGATGTTGTGAAAAGCCATGCAGCCAATGAATTACGCAACAGCGCAATAATAATACTTAAAACAATTGTGATTGACACAATACATACGACTAACGAAAGCGTACTTACGATAGCCTTAGCTTCCCCCTCTTGTTCTTTTATAAAAACAAATTTTGCACGAAATGTTTCATTAACAGGTCCCCAAATAGCAGCTCCAAACGTAAGAAGAAACGTTGTAATTAACACCCAAATATCCTTCTCCACACTAACTCCGAAGAATTTTGCAGACAATATCAATGAAATCATTGATAAAGACATTCGAAACAATCGAAGAACAAAAAGATAAGAGGTTATTTTTTTTACATTTTGTATAGCCAAATTATTGTTATTTTAAAAAGACATAATTAAAGTGCATTGAGTTTAGTTGTCGCAACTTAAATCGATATTTAAGAATGAGTATTGCACCAGACAACCATCAATGCTTCATCATCGTAGCATAAATTGTCACAATATAAACTGTTGTTTTTGAAAAGCGATATACAATGCGATATTTAGGATGAACCAAAATGCTGTAATACTTCGTCTTTACCGTACTGCGTCTCTTCTCCAAAATCCCTATACGGGGAGAATGAGACAGGAGCATAACCGTTCTTCTGACATCTTCAGAGAAATTCATGGCAGCTTTAGCACCCATATTGCAAGAATACCACGTAGCAATTCTGTCAAACTGACTCTGAGAATGCTTGTGCCACTTTACTTTCAAATTCTCCATTTCGCAAACATGGCAGCTACTTCTTCGTCGGTAGCAAAGCCGCTTGCTTCAGACAATCTGATTTCTTCATCCAACTCTTCTTCGGTGAAACGGCAGGGCATTTCGTCCTCGCTCAGCAACTCCAAGCAACGCTGCAGTTTCTCTTCATCAACAGCAGTGTCAAGAGATTCTATAATCCTATTCTTCAATCCTTGAAGATTAGGAGTGTTATATGCTACCAACGGTTCCGACGCCTCTGTTCTCATGATGTATCTCTATTCTAACGTGTTAACGCAAAGAACGGGATTTTATTCGTAACAAACAAATCTTTTACTTCCTATCTCTCAAATAATCCCACCACAGATTCAATCCTACCCAAATCACAATATCGGCAATCAGCAGCACCGTATTGTTTATATAAGGAACCAGCAGGATATTGGCTGCACTGAAAGCGCAGGACATGGAGAGCAGGCTCAGCATCGCCCTTCTCGGCGACAGCCCTATCGCCAGCAGTTTATGATGGATATGGTTCTTGTCCGGCTCGAAAGGGCTGTGTCCCTCGCGGATGCGGACCAGGACGACACGCACCACATCGAACGCCGGAATAATCAGGGTGCTGAAAGCTATGAGAAAGGCACCTTCGGTGTAAGGCATGATATCCGTGTTGTGCTGGCTGTACTTTATGGCAAGGAAACTGAGGGTATAGCCCAAGGTAAGGCTTCCCGTATCGCCCATGAAAATCTTGCGGGCACGCTCCACACTGCCGAACACGTTGTAATAGAAGAACGGCACAAGCACGCCGAAAGTGCCGGCCGAAAGCATGGCATAACTCCACAGGCCCTTGCTGATGAACAGGAAGGTGAAAACCAGCAATGCCACACTGCTCAAGCCTGAGGCAAGACCGTCGATGCCGTCTATCAGGTTGATGGCGTTGGTGATGAAGACTACCGTAAGCACAGTGAAAGGCATGCCGACATAAGCCGAAAGCTCGTGTATGCCGAACAGGCCGTACAAATCGTTTATCCAAAGTCCCGACAAGGGGAAAAGGCAGGCACAGAAGATTTGGATGGCGAACTTCTGGCGGTAGCGCACGCCGACAAGGTCGTCGGCAATGCCCGTCAGATAGAGCAGCGTCATGCCGCAGGCAAACAGCAAAAGCTCCGGAAGCAGATAGCTGGCATAGAGCGTGGAAATGCTGTTGCCGTCCAGCAGGCGGAAAGCATAGACAAGGCAGAAAGCAAACAGGGTGGTGGGGAAAAATGATACGCCCCCCAACCGCGGGATAGCTCTCTTATGTATCTTACGGTCATCCGGTATGTCAAAAAGTTTTTTGCGCAGGGATATCAATAGGATACGCGGTATCAGGATACGGGCAATAACAGCCGATATCAGAAAGGTAAGAATAATAAAAATGAAGTTCACGACAATAACTGTTGTTTAGTAATTAGCGGTTGATAGCTGAAAAACATAAACGCTTACTGACAGAGAGAGAGGAAAATTGTCAGGCAGAATCAATCTATAATCTCGAAAGGGTATTGATTCTCTTCCATATTCTTCAACTCGCCGATGATTTCCTTCTGCTCCGGCATCAAAGAAGCCATATCCCAGGTATTGATAATGGAATGGGCCTCAGCGGCAAGCTTTTCTTCGTATACCTCGCCGTAGCAGCAGGTTAGAAGGCGCACTTTCAGAAGCGAATCCGGAAGCTTGTCGAGAACATTCAGGCAACGGTCGAGCAGGCGCTGGATATACTGCTGCTTGCGGCCATTGTCGTAGAATGTGGCATTCAGGGCTACGAGAATGGAGAGGCAAAGTTCGGCTTCCTCTTCCGGCGTGTTGCCTTCCAAGGTGTTGTACAAATCAAGCGCTTGCTCGTAAACTTCGCGATTCAGACGGGCAAAGTGATCGCTGTAAATGGGACTGCCGTCCATGCCCAGATTCAAGAGTTCATGGGCACGGACGTACAAAGATGAAACGTGTTCGTTCATTTTTATACTGATAAATAAATTATTGAATTACAAGTGTTTCAGATTACACCTATCGGTTCTATAAGCGAAGAGTGAATAAATGTAGTGGCTACTGCCATGACGCCTTCTATGTTTACCACCACACGGCGGTCGTGGCGCAGACGGACAAACTCGCCCACGGCTCCTTCAAAAACTCCGCCCGTGATGCGTACTTTGGTTCCTTTCACCAGTTTCAGTTCTTCCGGCTCCACGTAGATGACGGCCTCGTCGTACGTGCCTGCAACCAGTATGAAGCTGCGCATCTGCGCATCCGGAATAATAACCGGCTGATGGGTCTCACGGTTCATGATATAGCGTACCGGTATGTTCAGAACCGGATTGTTTTTTATTTCATCGATACGGGAGCGGGTAGAACGGAGAAATACCAGGTTGTGTATGGCGGGAACGAGCTTGCGGACGCGGCGTTCGTTCCTTATGACATACTCGTAGCGCATGGGGATGAAATTCTCTATATTTTCCTTGTCGAGATAGTCCTTCAAGGACAATTCGCGGCTGTATGTTACGCGGACGGCATACCAGTGCAACTGGCAATCCTTGTGGGACTGACACACAGGGGCGTGCTGCAATTCTGCTTGATTATTGTCTGACGGACCGGGCATTACAAAATACGGATTGTAAGAGTTTGAGGAAAATACCACCTTGTGAAAAGGACGTTCTTTGGGGACACCGGTTCAAGAGCACTCTTTCCGGTCAATTCATGTAATGCAATTATAGTCAATAGTTTAGTCTGCATCCATATTATCCCAAAGCTCCCCACTATCACAGAAAGAGAACGTTGAAACAGTTATGTGATCAATAAGCCTTCGGGAAGCCGCAAACGGATGAAACAGATACATTTCCGGACATTCCCGATTAATGAATGCAAAGATATGGCAGTTTTTTGTATTGGCAAAACATTTGGTGGAAATTCTTCGGTTTACCGCCTGCCTTCAAGCATGCCTTTCAGTTCAAGGCAAAGCCGCTGTTTCACTTCGTCTGCCGGCACTTCCCGTCCCAGCTCCTTTTGAAGCGAAGTCACCCCTTTGTCTATGAACCCGCAAGGGTGGATATAGCTGAAATAGCGTAAATCCGTATTGACATTGAGCGCCAGGCCATGCATCGTAACATAATGACTGCTGCGCACACCGATAGCGCAGATTTTGCGGGCACGCGGCGAATCTCCGTCCAGCCATACGCCGGTGGCTTTCTCCACACGTCCGGCGGTTATCCCGTAGGAAGCGCATACGCGGATTACGGCTTCTTCCAGCAGATGCACATATTCTTTCAAGCCCAGAGAGAACTCCTCCAGGTTCAGGATAGGATAGCACACAAGCTGCCCCGGCCCGTGATAAGTGATGTCGCCGCCCCGGTCTATGTGATAGAGCGAAGCGCCTATGGCACGCAACTGCTCTTCGCCCAGCAGCATATTGGTTTCCTTACCGCTGCGTCCCAATGTATATACATGCGGATGTTCGCAGAGTACGATACGGTTCACATACTCCTCTCCTGCCTGCTTGGCATGCACAAGCGCATCGAAACACGCCGTCTGCCTGTCCCACGCCTCGGCGTAGGGAACGGTTTTCCAATCAGATATTTCCAGTTTCATAAGACAAACATACTATTTTACCGCCCAACCGCACGTGGTATGATTGGAGCACATGCCCGGAGCTTCATCCGGTCTATGCAAAGATACGAAATCCCGGAATAATACAAGCATCCCGGGCGCAGGCTTTTTTCATAATCTGACAATCGTCAAGGCACGGAGATTATTTTTCGGACGAAAGCATGCATTACCTCCCCCCTATTTTATAATTTTGTTGCCACATTATATATATAATATAAATTGAAGAGCATGAAGAAAATCGTTGTAGCACCGGACTCGTTCAAAGGCTCCCTGACTTCGGCCGAAGTGGCCGATGCCGTGGAAAGAGGAATCAAGGATGTTTTCCCGCAGTGCAATGTCGTCAAAGCCGGTGTGGCGGACGGGGGCGAGGGAACCGTAGAGGCCATTGTCAAAGCGGTGGGAGGAGATATGTACGCAGCCTCCGTTACAGACCCCTTGGGCAGACCGGTAAAGGCAGCCTACGGCATTGTAAGGTCAGGCGGCGTGAAAACCGCCGTTATGGAAATGTCTGCCGCCAGCGGACTGCCGCTCCTGCTTCCCGACGAACTGAACCCGTGGATTACTTCTACGTACGGAACCGGCGAGATGATTTCTGACGCGCTGAACAGGGGATGCCGCAAATTCCTGATCGGAATAGGCGGCAGCGCCACCAATGATGCGGGCACAGGCATGCTCTCCGCATTGGGAGTGAGATTTCTCGACAGCCGCGGACAAAGGCTGAAAGGTTGCGGCAGGGATTTGGAATCCATTGCCCGGATAGACATGTCGTCTCTGATGCCCGCAGCACGGGAGTCCGAATTTATCGTGGCTTGCGATGTCAACACCCCCTTTTGCGGACCGGACGGAGCGGCCCGTGTCTTTGCTCCCCAGAAAGGAGCAGACCCCCAAACCGCGGAAGCCCTGGACCGCGGCATGCGTTCCTTCGCCGGGGTGATAGCCGGACAGTTCCAAACCGACATAGTACCCCTGAGCGGAGCCGGTGCAGCCGGCGGATTAGGCGGCGCCTTCAAAGCCTTTTTAAATGCCAGGCTGACCGCAGGGATTGAAATGGTGCTCGACGCCATTGCATTCGACTCGCTTCTCGAAGGAGCGGACCTCGTTATCACGGGCGAGGGACGGATAGACGCCCAGACAGCAGCGGGAAAGACAGCCGCAGGAGTGCTGAGGCATGCCGCACGGAAAGGAATCCCCGTCATCGCCGTAGGCGGGTCCGTAGCGATGTGCCGGGAGCTTAAAGAGATGGGATTTATCGGCATATACTCCATCATAAACGCTCCGGTGAGCCTTGAACAAGCCATGCGGCAGGATTGGGCCACTGCCCGCATCCGCTGCACGGTAGAGCAAATCCTGACCACCATGAAACATTGCACCGGGACTTTGTTGTTTCAAAAAGGCGGAGATTGAAAAATAAAAGTGTAACTTTGCACGGACCAAAAACGACAACGCTTATGGAATTTCCACACGTCGACCTCCCCGTAGACCTGATTGCATGGACAGATGTCACGGAAGACATCCTGAACATCTACAAGCAATCGTGCCGGCTGAAAGCATGTATCTTCGCCTTGTGCACCGAAGGCTCCATCACGGTATCCGTCAATCTTATGGATACCGAAATCAAGCAAGGCGACTTCATCATACTGCTTCCGGGCACCATCATCCAGTTTCACGGGCAGAAGGAGAAAGTGCGCATCTGCTTTGCCGGATTTTCCGAACATTGCCTCAACGGAGTCAACATCATCCAGTCCACCATGAGCTCGTACTCCAAGATTATAGAAGCTCCCGTGATACCGCTCAACGAAACCGTCGCTTCCTATTTCCGGGATTACTTCGCATTGCTTGCCCGCATATCCACCGGGCCGTACATGCCCAGGACGCGAATGGCGCAGAACGTGCTGGACACCCTGCTTTATGGTGTCAACGAGCTATACAGCAGCCGTCCCGACTCCCAAAACAGGATTAAAAGCCGGAAAGAGGAAATCTGCCGTGAGTTCATACAACTGGTCATCGAGAACTACACCACCGAACGCCGCGCGCAGTTCTATGCCGCGAAACTGGGCATATCGCTGCAACACCTCAGCACCACCATCAAGCAGGTGACCGGGAAGAATGTGCTGGACCTCATTGCGCATGTCGTCATCATCGACATAAAAGCCAAACTGAAATCCACGGACATGACCATCCAGGAGATAGCCTATTCGCTGAACTTCCCCAGCGCCTCGTTCTTCGGCAAGTATTTCAAGCGGCACTTGGGAATGAGCCCGCTGGAATACAGAAACAGCTAGCCCCCTACCCCTTCACCGGCATGATGCAGGAGAGCGCTATGACCGTTACAGCCAGCATGGGCGTCAACAGTATTCCGTACACCGGATAGAGAATGCCCGCAGCTACCAGCACGCCTGCCAGATGAAAGGCCATTGTCCGGAAAAAGTTACGGCGCATCAGCCGGAGCGTATGGCGGGACAGGCCGAAGAGCCGGGGGAGCGACTGCAAATCGGCGGATTTCATCACTATCATAGCCTTGTCCGCCAGCCCATCACCGGCACTTGCACCCGCAGCAATACTTACATCGGCGGCAGCCAGCGCCTGTGCGTCGTTGACGCCGTCGCCCACCATAACCACCTTCTTCCCCTGCAAGCGGAGTTCGCAGATAAAGGCCTCCTTATCCTCCGGCTGGGCATCGGACATGTAACGGATGATGCCCAGCTTCCCCGCTATGGCCGAAGCGGTACGCTCACCGTCGCCCGTCAGCATACAGATGTCCAGCCCCTGCCCCCTCAGCTCTTTGACTACACCGGAAGCGGTCGCTTTCAGTCTGTCCTTGACGGCTATTATGGCAAGCAGCTCATCCTCACGCCCGAAGTAAACGATGCTGTTTCCCTCCGATTCATACTCCACCAGCATATCTCCCAGCACATCGGAAAGATAAGCCCGATAATCTTTCAGCAGCTTATGGCTGCCCACCCAATATTCCGTACCGTTGCAGAGGGACTTCATCCCCTTGCCTTTCAGCATCCCGCAGCCGTCCAGCGGTGCCGGAGTTATGCGTTCTTCGCGCAGGGCGGCGGTAATGGCTGCTGCCAGCGGGTCGGGCGAGTTCATTTCCGTAGCCAGCAATATCCGCTTGAAATCCTCTTCCTGATACTGCGCCCACAGCCAGGCGGTGACCGTAGGCTGCCCCTCGGTCAGCGTGCCGGTCTTGTCAAAGACCACTACATCGGCCTTGTCCAGCCGCTCCAGCGCCAAGGAGTTCTTTATCCGGATGCGCATATCGGCAGCTCTGCCTATGCCGCGCGTCAGGGCAAGCGGAGCGACCAGCCCCAGCGCACACGGGCAGGCGACGATAAAAACGGAAACGACCGCATAGAACGCATGCGGCACAGCGGTCATACCGCCCCAGAATATCCAGATAAAAAACACGGCAACCGCCGTTCCTGCCAGGACGGGAAAGAAAATCCGGGCTATGCGGTCTGCACCGTGCCGCTCTTCGGGCAGGAAGCGGAACACCTTGCCGGTGAGCCCCACCGCTACAACCAGCACCGCCACTTCGTAGTAGACATACGGGTGAAGCCCCACCCTGAGCCAATAGTCCGGAAAGAACGTGTTGAACAGACTGAAAAGGAAAGCAACGGAAGCGCCGAAGGCAATCAGCGTATCCAGCCCGATGCGCCCCACACAAAGCTGCTTCCGGGCGGCCGCATAGAAAGCGTTTCCCGGAAACAGCAGCACAAGGGCTGCCAGCGACATCTGTATTTCGTTGACATAGGGCACCTCACCGCCGAAGACGGAAAGCAGCGACAGCAATACGGCAAGCGCCCACGCGGCGGCGGCCTTCATCTTCAGGCAGCGGTACCGGCTGTTCCGCTCTTCCATCTCACGTTGTTCCATACTACCGGCATGTTCCGCGCCGTGCAGTTTCTGCGCAGAACATACGTTCTTCAATATATTGTTCATTCTATATAAACTTTAGGGGGTTGTTACTCTGAACTTAGTAAACAACCGGAACGGAGCGTTTGTTCAATTCCTCCTTCCCCTCCGGCCTGCATGCAAGCTGTGGCGCGCATTGCGGAACGGGAATATCCGTCTTGTGAGGCGCACGGGCGGGGATTGCCGGAGATAGGAAGTTTTAACCGCCTGCCGGGATTATTTTTTTCCTTTTTATGCGTGGAGTTCACTAATAAGTTCTATATTTGTCGATAAAGTTTCCTGAATGAAATGTTGTTTTATAAACGAAATCCAATATGAAAAAACAAACTGTCAGCCTACTTGTCCTTCTGCTTGCGGCAAGCGGCTTTTTCTTTTCCTGTGGTAACACCATGAACAAAAACGCCGGAGCGCTGGAGTTCGACAGCATACAAGTGAACGAAACCGCCCATCTCTTCGGTGATACCGCCAAGCCGGCATGCAACCTCATCATCAACCTTGCGTACGCTTCCCAATCTTCGGACGGGAAGATGAAGGACAGCCTGAACACCTATTTCCTCTCCGCCTGCTTCGGCGAGAAGTACATGGGCATGACTCCCGAAGAAGCCGTAAAGAAGTACACCGAAAAGTACGTGGGCGACTACCGCAAAGACCTGGAACCGATGTACCGCAAAGACGAGCAGGACAAGGAGAATGCCGGAGAGATAGGGGCATGGTACTCCTACTATAAAGGCATCGAAAGCCATGTGCAACTGTACACCGGGCATCTGCTCGTTTACCGCATCGACTACAACGAATACACCGGCGGCGCACACGGCATCTATATGTCCACCTTCCTCAACCTCGACCTGCGCACACTCGCTCCCATCCGCCTGGACGACCTGTTTGCCGGCGACTACAAGGAGCAGCTCACCGACCTCCTTTGGAACCAGCTTATGGCGGACAACAAAGTAGCCACCCGCCAGGAACTGGAAGATATGGGATACGTCACCACCGGCGACCTCACGCCTACCGAGAACTTCTACCTGAGCAAGGACGGCATCACATTCTATTACAATGTCTACGACATCGCCCCCTACGTAATGGGCCCCGTAAAGATAACACTACCGTACGAAATGATGCAGCACCTGCTGAGCGACGAAACAATGGCGCTGAACGACGTGCGCAACCCATAACCCATAACTTATAACTCATAACACAACAATGGAACTTATCCTGAAATACTTTCCCGACCTGACAGAGGAGCAGAAAAGGCAGTTCGCCGCCCTCTACGACCTCTATACGGACTGGAACTCCAAAATAAACGTCATCTCGCGTAAAGACATTGAAAACCTGTACGAGCACCACGTGCTCCACTCCCTGGGCATAGCCAAGGTAATCCGCTTCAAGCCGGGTACGAAAGTCATGGACTTAGGCACGGGAGGCGGCTTTCCGGGCATCCCGCTGGCAATACTCTTTCCCGAAGTGCAGTTTCACCTGGTGGACAGCATCGGCAAGAAAGTGCGCGTGGCCACCGAGATAGCCGGCAGCATCGGACTGAAAAACGTAACCACCCGCCATGCACGCGCCGAAGAGGAAAAGCAACTGTTCGACTTCGTGGTGAGCCGTGCCGTAATGCCCCTTACCGACTTGCTGAAAATAATCCGCAAGAACATCTCGCCCAAACAGCAGAACGCACTGCCCAACGGACTCATCTGCCTCAAAGGCGGAGAGCTGGAGAGAGAGACGATGCCCGTGAAGAACAAAACCACGATGTGGAACCTCAAGGAATTCTTCGGGGAAGAGTTCTTCGAGACCAAAAAGGTGGTGTACGTAGCAAACTGAACGAGCACTCCGGAAAGCTAATGTAGCACTTTGGAAAGCTGAAGTGGCACTCTGGAAAGCTAATGTAGCACTCTGGAAAGCTAATGTAGCACTTTAGAAAATTAATGTAGCACTTTAGAAACCGTAACAAACAACATATCGAATTAAACGCCTATATATACGCCATGAAGATAAAGAGATTTGAATTTAACATGTTCCCGGAAAACTGCTACGTGCTGTGGGACGAAACCCTGGAAGCCGTAGTTATCGATCCCGGCTGTTTCTACGAAGAAGAGAAACAGGCTTTAAAGAACTTTATCATCAGCAACGGGCTGCAAGTGAAGCACCTGCTGAACACGCACCTGCACCTGGACCACATCTTCGGCAACCCCTTCATGCTGAAAGAATTCGGACTGAAAGCGGAAGCCAACCAGGCGGATGAGTTCTGGATTGACGAAGCACCCAAACAAAGCCGCATGTTCGGTTTCCAGTTGCCGGAACCGCCCGTACCGCTGGGCACTTACCTGCACGACGGAGACATCATCACCTTCGGCCATACGGAGCTGGAAGCCATCCACGTGCCGGGACACTCGCCGGGCAGCCTGGTGTACTACTGCGCGGCAGAGCACTGCATGTTCTCCGGCGACGTACTGTTCCAGGGCAGCATCGGCCGTGCCGACCTTGCCGGCGGCAATTTCGACGAACTGATAGAACACATATGCAGCCGCCTGTTCATACTGCCCAGCGAAACGGTTGTCTATCCGGGGCACGGAGCCCCCACAACCATCGGCACCGAAAAGGCGGAGAACCCGTTCTTCAGGTAAGCCTCCCCCCGTTCTCCGGATAAAAAAGCCCGCCGCAGAAAGCGCAGGACACCGGTCCGCCCGTAGCAGACGCAAGTACCGGTCCGCCCCCTGCGGCGAAAACAATAAACTTCTAAATCATTACCGTTATGAAAAACGACCTATTGGCTAACCGCCACATCGGCATCAGCAAAAAGGACGAAGAGCAGATGCTCCGCAAAATCGGAGTGAGCAGCCTGGACGAGCTGATTGATAAAACCATCCCCGCGAATATCCGTCTCAAAGAACCGCTGGCACTGCCCGAAGCCATGACCGAATACGAGTTCGGACAGCACATCGCGGCACTGGCAGCCAAAAACAAACTCTACACCACTTACATCGGCATGGGGTGGTACAACACCGTGACGCCTGCCGTAATCCAGCGCAACGTGTTCGAGAACCCCGTCTGGTACACCTCCTATACGCCCTACCAGACCGAAGTGTCGCAAGGACGCCTGGAAGCCCTGCTGAACTTCCAGACCGCCGTATGCGACCTCACCGGCATGCCCCTTGCCAACTGCTCCCTGCTGGACGAGGCAACCGCCGCCGCCGAAGCCGTGACGATGATGTACGCCCTGCGCCCGCGCGATATGCAGAAGTCGGGAGCCAACGTGGTGTTCGTGGACGAAAGCGTATTCCCGCAGACACTTGCCGTTGTCACCACCCGCGCCATCCCGCAGGGCATCCAAATACGCACGGGCAAGTACGGCGAAACGGAACTCACACCCGACACCTTTGCCTGCATAGTGCAGTATCCGAATGCCGGCGGAAACATAGAAGACTACCGCGCATTCGTGGAGAAAGCGCACGCCGCAGGCTGCAAAGTGGCGGTTGCCGCCGATATACTGAGCCTCGCCCTGCTCACCCCGCCGGGAGAATGGGGAGCGGACATCGTATTCGGAACCACCCAGCGGCTGGGTACGCCGATGTTCTACGGCGGCCCGTCGGCAGCTTATTTCGCCACACGCGACGAGTACAAGCGCAACATGCCGGGACGCATCATCGGCTGGTCCAAAGACAAATACGGAAAACTGTGCTACCGCATGGCGCTGCAAACCCGCGAACAGCACATCAAACGCGAAAAGGCCACTTCCAACATCTGTACCGCACAGGCATTGCTGGCCACGATGGCAGGCTTCTATGCCGTATACCACGGGCCGGAAGGCATCCGCACCATTGCCGGACGCATCCACAGCATCGCCGCATTCCTGGAACAGGAAATCAATAAATTAGGATACAGGCAGATGAACGCCCAATACTTCGACACGCTCCGCTTCGCCCTGCCCGACAATGTATCGGCACAGCAAGTGCGCACCGTTGCCCTGAGCAAGGAGGTGAACCTGCGCTACTTCAAGAACGGCGACGTGGGCATGAGCATTGACGAAACCACCGACCTCGCCGCAGTAAACGTACTGCTCTCCATTTTCGGCATCGCCGCCGGAAAGGACTATACCAAAGCCGCCGACATCCCCGAAAGCTGCACCATTGCGGAAGCGTTCCGCCGTCAGAGCGCGTACCTGACGCACGAGGTGTTCAACAAATACCACACGGAGACGGAGATGATGCGCTACATCAAGCGGCTGGACCGCAAGGACATCTCACTGGCGCACTCCATGATTTCGCTCGGCTCGTGCACCATGAAGCTGAACGCCGCCGCGGAGATGCTGCCCCTCAGCCGTCCGGAATTCATGGGCATGCACCCGCTCGTTCCCGAAGACCAGGCGGAAGGCTACCGCGAGCTTATACACAACCTCAGCGAGGAACTGAAAGTGATAACCGGATTTGCCGGCGTAAGCCTGCAACCCAATTCCGGCGCTGCCGGAGAGTATGCGGGGCTACGCGTAATCCGCGCCTATCAGGAGAGCATCGGGCAGGGACACCGCAACAAGGTGCTGATACCCGCTTCGGCGCACGGCACCAACCCGGCTTCCGCCGTCCAGGCCGGTTTCACCACCGTTACCTGCGCCTGCGACGAACAGGGCAACGTTGACATGGCCGACCTCCGCGCCAAAGCCGAAGAGAACAAGGACAGCCTTGCCGCGCTGATGATTACCTACCCCTCCACCCACGGCATCTTTGAAACGGAAATCGTGGAAATCTGCCAGATTATCCATGCCTGCGGCGCGCAGGTGTATATGGACGGCGCCAACATGAATGCACAGGTGGGGCTGACCAACCCCGGATTTATCGGCGCCGATGTATGCCACCTGAACCTGCACAAGACATTCGCGTCTCCTCACGGCGGCGGCGGACCGGGCGTAGGCCCTATCTGCGTGGCAGAGCATCTGGTTCCGTTCCTGCCGGGACACGGACTGTTCGGCAATGCCGCCAATGAAGTAGCGGCAGCACCCTTCGGCAGCGCGGGCATCCTGCCCATCACCTACGGCTACATCCGCATGATGGGTGCGGAAGGGCTGGCACGCGCCACCCAAACGGCCATCCTGAACGCCAACTACCTGGCTGCATGCTTCAAGGATACCTACGGCATCGTTTATCGCGGGGCAAACGGCTTTGTCGGCCACGAAATGATACTGGAGTGCCGCAAGGTGCACGAGGAAACGGGCATCAGCGAAAACGACATCGCCAAGCGACTGATGGACTACGGCTATCATGCGCCTACCCTCTCCTTCCCCGTTCACGGCACACTGATGATAGAACCCACGGAGAGCGAAAGCCTTGCCGAACTGGATAACTTCGTACACGTAATGCTCGCCATCTGGCAGGAGATTCAGGAAGTGAAGAACGGCGAAGCGGACAAGAACGACAATGTGCTGGTAAATGCCCCGCATCCCGAATATGAAGTGGTGGCCGATACATGGGAGCACAGCTATACCCGGCAGAAAGCCGCCTATCCGATAGAAAGCGTACGCGACAACAAATTCTGGGTGAACGTGGCACGGGTGGACAATACGTTGGGCGATCGCAAACTGCTGCCTACGTGCTACGGGTGCTTCGAATAGGGTAGTGAAATATACCCGATGATTTTTTCAGGCACGGATTACACGGAATTCACGGATTTACTTGATTTTTTCTGTTTCTGCGAACTCTGTGTAATTCGTGAAATCTGTGTAATCTGCGTAATCTGTGAAATCCGTGAAATTCGTGAAATCCGTGTAATCCGTGCCTGAAAAAAAATACATGCCATTTGTTTCCTTGTTTATATATCCCCCCTGCTTTTATGCCACAAATAAGTCTATGAGTACCACTCACAAAAGAAAAAGGAACGGTCTCTTCTACAGCAGAGGCGAAGAAACGGTCAACAGCCTGTCTCACGGCATAGGCATCTCGATGGCGGTCATTATCGGGGGATTCTTCCTGATGAAATGCTACCGGGCACAAGACCCGTGGGCGATACTCGGCATGTGGCTCTACCTGTTCGGTATGGGCGGCTCCTACCTGTCCTCCACCCTTTACCACTCCCTGAAGCACCATAACCCGTGGAAACAGCGGTTGCGCCATTGGGATCACGCGGCTATCTACTGGCACATTGCCGGAAGTTTCTCTCCCGTTACGCTGATTGCCTTGCGCGATGAAGGGCTATGGGGCTGGGGACTGTTCTGCTTTGTCTGGCTGTGCGCCGTTGCGGGCACTATCATCAGCTTCCGCAAAATGAAAGAACACAGCTATGTGGAAACGGTGTGCTACATCCTTATGGGGCTGTCCGTGCTGGTGGTGTTCAAGCAGCTTTTTGCCGTTGCGCCCGTATCCTGCTATTGGATTATCGGCGAAGGGATATGCTATATAGGCGGTGCGGCGTTGTATTCCATACGCAGCGTGCGCTATATGCACTCGGCTTTTCATTTCTTCGTACTGGCGGGGTCGGGCTGCCACCTTGTTGCCGTATGGTACATTCTGGCGGGGATATAAACAGGCTCTCCGCCTATACATGATACATGATACATGCACCGTCAGCGGATTACGGTTACCGTGCCTGCCGCCAGCTTCTTCTCTTTCACGGGAACGTCCGCAGGGGCATAGCCCAAGGCGGCACAACCGTACACACGGTGATTTTCGGGGATGCCGAGGCGGGTGAGGAAAGCACGCACGTCGGGGTCGTCGCAGGTCTGCCCCAATTGGTTAATCCAGCAAGAGCCGATACCCAAAGACTTGGCGGCAAGGAAAATATTCTGCAAGGCGCATGCGCAGTCCATAGGCGCCCACCAGCGGGTAGGTTCGTTGGAGACGATGACCAGCGTCGGAGCATGGTAATAGCAACAATAGGTTTCACTATGTCCGCGCTCCTGCAAATGAGGGTCGTCGCTCTTGGCAAAAGCGCCTTTTATCTTTTCATTCAGTTCGGTCAGCACGGCGGCATCCTGGATGGCGGTGAAATGCCACGTCTGGAAGTTCATGCCGCTGGGGGCATACGCTGCCGCTTCCAGTATAAGGTTCAAATCTCCGGCGGAAACCTGCTGTTCCGTATAAGTACGCACGCTGCGGCGCGACTTGATGTTTTCCAATACTTCGTTGCTCATTGTCAGGATATATGTTTTTTTATGTAAGGAGAGTTAATGCGTTAAGTTTCAGTCTGCCGTTCCGCCTATACCGGCGCTAAACAGACGGTCAGCGCTTCACCAATCCTATCTTTACGTTCAGTTTAAAGTAATACACACCGTTCTCCCGCTCCAGGAAGCCGTATTTGTCCTTATCTACCGACCCCTTCTCAAAACGGGTGTTCCGGTAAAGGAAGTCGGCAAAGGTCTGCCGGTCGGACTTATGGTAGCAAAGCACCCCGCCGTCTCCATTGGTCAGCAGCATGCCTTCCACGGCAGAGTCCGTACCGCTGTAAATCTTTGCCGGACGCATGCCCGTTGCAAGCGCCAGCAGGAACTGTTTCATCTTGAACTCGTAGAAGCGGTGCTTGTTTATCAGTTCGTCCTTGATTTTCAGGGGATTCATCTCCTTAATGCGTTCCGTCAGTTCGGCAACACGGGTAATGCCGTCCAGGTGCATGATACGCACCATCTCGGCCAGCATGCGGGGGAAGTGGAGGTCTATCATCAGCAGGTTGCAGCGGAACACACGGTCGGCAACGTCGGAATACTTCAACACGCCGCCCAGACGCTCAATCATCATCATGCGTTCGGCAACTTCCATAGGCGATTCGGGCAAGGCGTTCACCTTGTTTACCGTGGGCACGGCAAACTTCACACCGCTCTGCTCCAGCTTCAGATTGGCCGTGCGCCCGCCGTCCAGCAAAGGATTCATGCGGCTGAGACGACAACGGACGGTGAAGCCCGTGAGCGGAGCGTCCGCACTCCAGAAAGCTACGGAGAAGTCGGTACGGTCATCGGTCCTGGACTCCAAGTCGTAGATGTTCACAGCATCCAGAAAGGCTTCCAGCCCTTCGGAAACTTCCACCTCCTCGCCTTGCTCATTTCTGAGCAGATGGAGTATGATTTCCGCCGCATCGCCAAAGTCCGCACGGGGAAACGAAAGCGGCTCTTTTCCTGCCGATGCGGTAAACGTACCGTCCTTCTCCACCGTACCGCTAACAATGCGCACATCCTCTTCCCCGATATAATAACGGCGCGTGCCGTCATGTTCCTCTCTCTGTATCAGCGCCACAGGCCAACACTTCCTATCATCTCTCTGCGCGTCCGGCGTTCCCGGAAAGACCTTTCCGTCCGCCAGCAGACGGAAGAAGGTATACAGTTCGCCCAGCTCGCGCTTGGTTGCTTCAAATGCCATATCAACTCGATTTTGATTAAATAAGTGTGCAAAGATAAGTAAATCCGTACAAAAGATGTGGAAAACCCGGAGACTTTACGCTTCCTCAAAACGTAAAGTCTCCACCTTCTCCAGACGCGCCCTCAACTTGGGCATTGCCGACTTGCGGATGCGGAGCGTCATGCGGCAGTCCATGTCGTACGACTGCTCCAGCATCTCCGGCTCCTCTTCCTTGACAATGCGCATCACATCGTTCATGAAAGGATACTCGAAAAGGACGGTCACCGTTTCGTCCACCGTCTTTTCAATGACGGTGGCGGCAGCGATGGCCTCGGCAGCGGCAGCCTTATAAGCCACTATCAGTCCGCTGGTTCCCAGCTTTATGCCGCCGAAATAACGGACTACGACAATCAGGATGTCCGTCAGTCCGTTCGAGTTTATCTGCCCCAGGATGGGCTTTCCCGCCGTACCGGACGGTTCGCCGTTGTCATTGGCACGGAAATCCTTGCGCTCGTGCCCCAGCATATAGGCATAACACACGTGGCGGGCATCGTAGTATTTCTTCTGATAAGTTTCCAGATGCGCCTTTACTTCTTCAACCGTACGCACCGGCAAGGCAATAGCGATAAACTTGCTGCGCTTCTCGGTATAAATTCCCTCGGACGGGACGGCTATGGTTTTATACGTATCTTCGCTCATGCCGCAAAGATACTACACTTTTTGCTATCCGCCTTTTGATAGCCGGCAAAAAAACTTTATCGCGGCAGAAGAAAGAGCCGCTTTTCAGCCGATGCGCCTCCTCACCAGTTGCAGCAACGGTTTCGCCACAATTATCAGTGTTACGGCAGTAAGTATCATCAGTACGCCGAGCATGATGCGCGGAGTGAGCTGCTCGCCAAACACCACTACGCCGAAGAACAGCGCCGTCACCGGTTCCAGCGCCCCCAATATGGCAGCCGGCGTGGAGCCGATGAGGTGGATGGAGAGCGTCATCAGCACCAACGAAATGATAGTGGGAAACAAAGCCAGCGAAAGGACATTTGCCCACAGCACCGGCGAAGGGACGGGCTGCAAAGCCGTACAAAAATCCAGACGCACCACATAGATGCTGATGCCGAAGAGCAAAGCATAGAAAGTGAGTTTCGCCGTAGGCAGCTCCTTGAGTGAAGAGCGGTTCACACCGACAATGTATATGGCGTAGGTCAGCGAGGAGAGAATAACGAACAGTACGCCCAGCATGCTCAACGTTTTCCCGTCCCCACCCTCGTACAGCAGGGAGATGCCCGTAAATGCCAGCGCTATGGAGAACATCGTGATGAAGGAGACCTTCTCGTGGAAAAACACCGCCATGATGATGGCAACCAGCACCGGATAGACAAACAGGATGGTGGACGCAATGCCCGCATCCATGTAGTTATAGCTCTCGAAGAGAAAGAACGAGGAAAAAGAGAACAGCAGCCCCATTACCGCCAGCGGAAGTATATCCGTCTTCTTCAGCGCAAAGGACTGTTTCTTCACTTTCATCAGGATGCCCAGCATCACAACGGCGAAAAAGTAACGGTAAAAGAGGACGGAGTCCACACTCATCCCCGCCCCGTACAAGGGCAATGCAAACAACGGGTTCATGCCGTAACTGGCAGCGGCAACGGCTCCGTAAGTAAATCCTTTAAGACGATTATTGGTCATGACAGTATCTCTTTCTGAAAAATCGGGCGCAAAGATACCGCTTTTATTGATACTTGGCTCCATGAAGAACTAAAAAGAATCCTGCACAACGCAAGCATGCCGCAAGGGAATTGTTCATGCCCCGTTCTTCATTTTATAATACAGCATACCCACCGCGTCCGCCAGCAGCCAACCGATGGGAATAGACCACCAGATGCCCGTTACCCCGACAGAAGGAATAGCCGCCAGTAGGTAGGAAAGCGCCACGCGAGTGCCCAGCGAAATCACCGTGAGCACTACCGACATCCCCGGTTTCCGGACAGCCCGGTAATAGCCGTAAAGCAGGAACAGAATGCCGATGCCGCAGTAAAACGCACCCTCTATGCGCAGGTACTCCACTCCGGTAGCAAGGATTTCCGTTTCGCCCGGATGAACGAAAATCAGCATCAGCGGTTCTGCAAAGACGAACACGAGCACGGAGACAATAATCGAAAAGATAACCGTAGTAAGCAAGGCGCTGCGGACACCCCGGCGGATACGCCCGTAACGTTTCGCCCCGAAGTTCTGCGCGATGAAAGTGGAAAAGGCGTTCCCGAACTCCTGCACGGGCATGTATGCAAAGGAGTCTATCTTGACGGCAGCGGCAAAGGCGGCCATGACTGCCGTGCCGAAGCTGTTGACCAGCCCCTGTATCATCAGGATGCCGAAATTCATGACCGACTGCTGCACACAGGTCAGTGTGGAGAAAGAGACTATCTCTTTCAGACTGCCACGGTCGAAGCGCATGTCCCCGATATGCAGCCGCAGTTCCGGACGCTTCCTCCAGGTATAGAGCACTATTCCCGCAGAAGCGACTCCCTGTGCCATGACCGTGGCTATCGCAGCCCCCTCGATGCCCCAGTCCAGTTGCAGGATGAAAAACAGGTCGAGAACGATATTCAGTGCCACAGAGAGTGCCAGAAACCAGAGAGGGGTTACCGAATCTCCCACCGCACGCAGCATCGCCGCATAGAAATTATAGATAAACGTAAAGACAATGCCGCAAAAGATTATCCAGAGGTAACCGCGCATCATGCCGTAAATGTCCTGCGGCACTTGCAGCAAACGGAGAATGGGGTCCAGCCATACGAATACCGCCACATTCAGCACGCACGTGACCGCCCCTATCAGTGCGAACGACACGAAAATGCTGCGGCGCAGGGCGGAATGGTTTCCCGCACCGTAATGCAGCGAGAATACCGTGCCGCTGCCGATAGACAAGCCGAGAAGGATGGAGATAAGGAAGACCATCAGCGTATATGCCGACCCTACCGCCGCCAGTGCATCCGCACCGATGCACTGCCCTACAATCAGCGTATCGGCTATGTTATAGCACTGTTGCAGCAACGAACCCGCCATCATAGGCAGGGTGAAACGCAACAACGTACCCGTTATGCCACCCCGGGTAAGGTCTCCGTTCCGTAACATGATTGTTCACACCCTCTCTCAGGCAATGCCCAACAACTTCACTTCGAATATCAGTGTGGAGAAAGCCGGAATAGGCCCGCTGGTGCGTGTGCCGTATCCCACGGTGTACGGGATGTAGACCATCCAGTGGTCGCCCACGCGCATCTGCTGCAAGGCTATCTGCCAGCCGTCGATTACTTCGTTCAGCCGGAAAGCTTCCGGACAGTTGCGCTTCCAGGAATTGTCAAACTCCCTGCCGTTGATGAGCGTTCCCTTGTAATGCACCGACACAATACTGTTCGGGCGAGGAGTAGCGCTACTGCCCTGCCCGCTTTCCAGAATACGGTAAAGCACGCCGGCAGCCAACTCCTTTACGCCTTCTTCGGTACGCAGATTTTGCAGGAACTGTTCGTTCTTCAGTTTGTATTCTTCCTTTTTGCCCATATCGTTCTTTTGGTTTTAATAACTAATGCCGAATAGCGGTATCTTATTTTGACGGCAAAGGTCGGCATTTTCCGTATATCGGAAAAGGGAATGGCAATATAAAATAGCGAAGGTGCATCAAAACCTGCCAAGTTTCCATGCACCTTCTTCGTATCCGTTCTTTAAAATGATATCTGAATCAGTCCAGTTTATGAATTACCAGTCCCGAACGCAGCTTCGGTTCGAACCAAGTGGTCTTGGGCGGCATGATATTGCCGGTATCGGCAATGTCCATCAACTGCTTCATGGACACAGGATAAAGCGCCAAAGCCACTTTCATCTCACCGCTGTCCACCCGCTTCTTCAATTCGCCCAGCCCGCGGATACCGCCGACAAAGTCAATACGCTTGTCGGAACGGAGGTCTTTGATACCGAGGATTTCATCCAGTATCAGGTTGGACGAAATGGTAACATCCAGCACGCCGATAGGGTCGTTGTCGTTGTAAGTGCCCGGCTTTGCCGTAAGGCTGTACCACTTGCCGTCCAGGTAAAGGGAGAAGTTATGCAGGCCTGCCGGCTTGTAGATTTCCGTTCCTTTCTCTTCTACCGTGAAGTTCTTGCCTACGGCAGCCAGGAATTCTTCGGGAGTCAACCCGTTCAGGTCCTTCACCACGCGGTTGTAGTCGATGATAGTCAGTTGGTTGGCGGGGAAACAGACTGCCATGAAGTAGTTGTACTCCTCGTCTCCGCGATGATTGGGATTCTGTCCGGCTTTCTCCGCACCCACCAGGGCTGCGGCTGCACTGCGGTGGTGCCCGTCGGCAATGTAAAGTGCCGGCATCTTGGCGAATTCTTTTGTTATGACCTCAATATCTTCCTGCCGGTCGATAATCCAGAATGTATGGCCGAAACCGTCGTCCGGAGCCACAAAGTCGTAAACAGGCTTCTGTGCCGTGTAACGGGCAATGACCGCATCCAGCACTGCATTGTCGGGATAAGCGAAGAATACGGGCTCGATGTTGGCATTGTTCACACGGACATGCTTCATGCGGTCTTCTTCCTTGTCGCGGCGGGTAAGCTCATGCTTCTTGATAACGCCGTTCATGTAATCGGGCACGTATGCGCCCACCACCAAACCATATTGCGTCTTACCGTTCATGGTCTGGGCATATATGTAATAGTTCTCCTTATCGTCCTGCACCAGCCAGCCTTTGTCCTGGAACATCCGGAAGTTCTCGGCTGCTTTCCGGTACACACGTTCATCGTGCTCGTCCGTACCGACCGGAAAATCTATTTCGGGCTTGATAATGTGATACAGGGATTTTTCGTTTCCTGCCGCTTCTTCACGCGCTTCGGCGGAATTCAGGACGTCGTACGGACGGGATGCCACCTGCTCTACCAAATCCTGAGGGGGACGAATCCCTTTAAAAGGTTTTATTGTTGCCATGGTTGTCTGAGTATAAATCCATTACTTATTTACGCGGAACTTTTCGCAGCCGTCTTTCAGGAAGCCCACAATCTGTCTGGCAGCGGCAATGCCGGCATTGATATTGGCTTCGGCCGTCTGCGCGCCCATCTTCTTCGGTGTGGAGAAGTAACGGCCGGCAAACTTGGCGGCAAATGTATCATTGGCTGCGGGCATAATATCGGTCATATACTTCAAGTCGGCACGTTCTTCCATCAGTTGTATCAGCTCGGCTTCGTTGATAACTTCCTTGCGGGCGGTGTTCACCAGCAGACCGCCTTTCGGCATCCTGCCCACCAAAGCATAGTTAATGGAGTTCTTGGTTTCCGCCGTTGCGGGAATGTGCAGCGAAACGATGTCGCAGGCAGAATAAAGCTCCTCGGCCGAAGCCACAGCCTTTACACCGTCTTTCTCGATAACCTCTTTCGGGCAGAAAGCGTCGAATGCGTAAATGTCCATGCCGAAGCCTTTGGCTATGCGGGCTACATTGCGGCCTACGTTACCGTAAGCATGAATGCCCAGCTTCTTGCCTTTCAGCTCCGTACCGGAAGTACCGTTGTACAGATTGCGGACAGCCATTACCATAAGCCCGAAAGCCAGTTCGGCCACAGCGTTGGAGTTCTGTCCCGGAGTGTTCATCACACATACATTGTGGGCGGTTGCGGCATCCAAGTCCACATTGTCATATCCCGCACCGGCACGCACTACGATTTTCAGCTCTTTGGCGGCATCCAAAACCTCGGCATCAATAATGTCGCTACGGATAATAATGGCATTGGCATCTTTCACGGCTTCCAGCAATTTTGCCTTATCGCCATATTTCTCCAGCAAGGCAAGTTCATAGCCTGCTGCTTCAATTTCTTTGCGAATACCGTCTACTGCAACTTTTGCAAACGGCTTGTCTGTTGCAACTAATACTTTCATGATTCAATGGTATTAAAAAAAGATTCACCACAGAACCGCACGAAGTTTCACAGAGTTTTCCTTTTCATTTCATCTCTGTGGGACTCTGTGCCCTCTGTGGTGAACAAATATTATTAATGAAGTTTCTCAAATTCCTGCATGCAGTCTATCAAAGCCTGTACGCTTTCCTTCGGCATGGCATTGTAGCAAGATGCACGGAAACCGCCTACGGAACGGTGTCCCTTGATACCTACCATACCCTTTTCGGTAGCGAATTTCAGGAAGTCGGCTTCCAGTTCCTTGTATTCGGGAGCCATCACGAAGCAGATATTCATGCGTGAACGGTCTTCTTTGGCGGCAGTACCCACGAACATCTTGTTGCGGTCTATCTCGGCATACAGCATATCCGCCTTTTCGATGGCGCGACGTTCCATTTCCTTCACACCGCCCTGAGCCTTTATCCAGCGCAATGTCTGCAATGCCGCATAGATAGGAACAACGGGAGGAGTATTGAACATTGAACCGCCGTCGATGTGAGTCTGATAGTTCAGCATGGTCGGGATGTAGCGGGACACCTTGCCTACCGCATCATTCTTCACGATGACGAATGTTACGCCCGCAGGAGCCAGATTCTTCTGTGCACCGCCATAGATACAGATGTATTTGGACACATCAATAGGACGGGAGAAAATATCGGACGACATGTCGGCAATCATAGGAACGTTTACGTTCAGGTCTTCCTTCAATTCCGTGCCATAGATAGTATTGTTGGTGGTGATATGGAAATAGTCCACATCGGCCGGTACCGTATAATCTTTCGGAATGTAAGTATAAGTGGCTTCAGCAGAAGAGGCAACCTCTACAACCTCGCCAAAACCTTTGGCTTCCTTCATGGCTTTCTTTGCCCATACACCCGTATTGAGGTAAGCGGCCTTCTTTTCGAGGAAGTTGAAAGGTATCATGCAGAATTCCAGACTTGCACCACCTCCCAGGAACAGCACCGAATAGCCTTCCGGAATGTTAAGTAGTTCTTTGAACAGTGCTACGGCTTCGTCCACTACGGGCTGGAAGTCTTTAGCGCGGTGGCTAATCTCCATAAGAGACAGACCGGATCCATTGAAATCTAAAATAGCCTTCGCCGTATCCTCTATCACCTCACGCGGAAGAATGGAAGGTCCTGCGTTGAAATTATGCTTTTTCATTTGAAGTTTGTTTTGGTTATACAATTTCGTTCGTTTATGTCTTTCGACATGGCGAAATTACGGAATTATTTCTGCATTGCAAATCTTTCCTTATAAATTTTCTTCTTTATCGCGTATTTGCCTTACTTTTTATTGGTATATACAAGAAATATACGCCAAACTGTTATGTATACTTAACAAGGAAAGTATTAAAAAGTAAACTGAAAGATAGAAGCTGAAAAAACTTTCTACCGGGAATAAAAACTGAAAAAAAAGTGCATGATTATCAAAAACAAGCTATTTTCCCATGCTTAATAACATCACCGGATATGCTTCATAACATACTGTCAACGAGCTTCTTCTATCAAAGTCTTCATCCCCTTGATTTTTTCCCCGCGCAGCAGTGTAAGCAATTGCTTCACTTTGCTGCGGCGGACTGCCACGAAAGCATAGTGCTCCTTCACATCCACCTGTCCTACATCTTCGCGCACCAGTCCGCCTTTCTTATACAGGAAGCCCACAATGTCCACCTTGTTCAGTTTGTCTTTCTTGCCTTTGCCTATATATAAGGTAGTCCAGCGGGGTTTGGCAGGTTTCGGCGTCTGCTTCGGCAATTCGAATACGGAAAGCTCCTCCGGAAGATAATCGGGCAGACGCTCTTCGGCATGCAGAAGCAGGAAAGACGAGCCGCGCGCTTCCCAGCGTGCCGTGCGTCCGTTACGGTGCGTAAAGGCTTCTTCGTTGACGGGCATGTGATAGTGCACCACGTTGTCGATGCCCGGAATATCCAATCCGCGTGCGGCAAGGTCGGTCGATACCAGGACGGGGCAACTGCCGTTGCGGAACTTATAGAGCGCCCGCTCGCGGTCGTCCTGTTCCATACCGCCGTGAAAAGCATCGCAAGGGAATTTCTTCGACTTCAGATAGGCTACCGTACGCTCCACGCTCTCGCGATAGTTCACGAATACCAGTGTAGAACGGTCGCCCAGCGTACAGAGCAGCCGGTACAATGTCTCCAGCTTGTCTTTTTCGGGAGAGATTACCTTCTGCAAGTCCAATCGTCCGGATACGGTTTCGCCCGAAAGAAAATTCAGCTTGACAACCTGCGGTGACGATTTCCCCCCGCCCACTCCGGTAAACTGCGGGATTTCCTCTGCATCCGTTGCCGACAGCAATACCCGTTTCTTCAAGGCAGGCAACTGTCCGATAACTTCCGCCATCTCGTCGTGAAAGCCGAATTCAAGGCATTTGTCAAACTCATCTATCACCAATGTGGTTACAAAGCGGGTATCGAAGTTCTGCTTCCGCAAATGGTCGTTCATACGTCCGGGAGTGCCGATGATAACGGCAGGGTTAATGCCCCTCATCGTACGGTGCTCGTCCATTGCCGGACGTCCGCCGTAGCAGCTCATCGCCTTGAAAGGGACGTTCATCGACTTGAATACGTTTTCTATCTGCAAGGCAAGCTCGCGCGACGGTACGAGCACCACCGCCTGTACGCCCTGCACATCGGCTTTGAGCGATTGCACCAGCGGCAGCAGGAATGCCAGTGTCTTGCCCGACCCCGTGGGCGACAACAGGACGAGGTCTTTATCCGATTGATAGGCATCCCGCGCTGCTTCCTGCATCGGGGTGAGTTGCTCTATCCGTAAGTTACGAAGTATGTCAGATTGTTCCATAAAGTACTTTGGTTTAATGGAGCAAAGATACGAAAAGATTGGCGGAAAACGAGGTGATGGTTTATAATGTTTGCCCACGCACGCTGCCAACCGTTTTCCGCCGATGTACTAAAAAGCCAGAACGGCACGTACCCGGTTAGACGTAAGGTCCTTACGGTCCATATTCACATTGCCGCTAAGCATATAGACCATGAACGCAATCTTTTCATTGTACCGATATGACGAGGATGACCAGTAAACCGCCCCTGCCACCTTTTCGGCATCTATGCCCGATACAGACAAGGCGGACAATTTTTCATTGACCGTATCAATATTACTGCCGGGACTGTCTGTACCGCCATACGTACCGGAGTCCGCCCAAGCGGACTGCCAGCCCGAACAAAGAGTGGAAAGCTCGCGAACGGAAGGAAAATACCAACCGCTGCTGCCGGCAGGAGCAGGATTGGCAGTGGCATATTCAGCCACCAATCCGTAGGCTTCGATGAGATTGCCGCTATGACTGTCTTTTTCATTCCATTCTTTCATTTGCAATGTATTGCCATATCCGCATATATCATTCGCATCGGCAACGCTCATACCGGTCGGAGTATAGTTTCGCTGCCAATAAGTACGGTTGCCCGCATCTTTCAAGGCAACCACCAGCCCGTGAATATCATCCGACTTATAATTATCAGCGTTACCGCCACCTAATATTTCCTTCAAATGGCTATCCTTTGCCACAATATCGCCTACATAAAAGACGATGCCGACAGGAATCCTATCGGGATTACCGCTGATGATCTGACCCGAAACAGAACCGTCGCTATAATAGTAATCACCGGATTTGGGAACAGTCAGGGCACGAGTGGAAACCGTTTTACCACCTTCCTGCCCTACAAGAGTCACTTCCAAAAGGGCACTTTCGTCCTCCCCTATGCCCACGGGCATTGTCACAGTTACTTTCGCGTCTCTTTTGTAGCTGCCGTCAGCATTGAAAGTCGGCTTTGTTACAGCGACCTGCCACGAGCCTGTAGCTGCACGAGTCTGAATATCCGTATTCGCATCCTTACTGATGATTTGAGCCATAATGGCGGTATAGTCGTTCTTGGAAAAAGCATCAGGAAGTACAAGAGGAATCTCCGTCACCTTGTGGGTAACAACCAGTGCGGCATTCCGTACAGCCTTCGCATCATCACCGATATAAAAAGTCCGGTAAAGGGGAAATGAAATTTCCGTATCGGTTTCTTTTCCATCGGCATCGGTATTGGTTATGATAACAATGACCGGGTCGCTGCTATCATCAACCTTGATAGAGCAGGAAGTGCCGTTTACTCCGTTCGTACCGTCTTTACCCACAGCCTTTACTCCCGTGGGCATCCAGTTAGCAGCGTTGTCGGTGGATATTTCCCATTCATTATTATCTGCATTAATCCGGACTTGCGGAGCAACGGCATCATCACCTTTTACTCCTGCATCCCCCTGTTTTCCCTGTTCACCTGTGACACGCAGGGGGTTGCCGTTACCGTCTTTTATATAATCACCGTCAAGTGTCCAGTAATAGATGCCGTTGTCTTCTTTGACACCGATATCAGGCGCATTACCCGGTATTCCGGTAGCACCTGTCTCCCCTTTATCTCCTTTGACACCGTTCTTTATGGTTATGGCTCCGCCCTTCATGAAGTTTATCACGTAGCCGGTTCCGTCGGCCAATTCGCTGACACTTGTCACATAGTCATTATCCTCAAGGGCGGAGAAAAGATTTTGCAGACTCGCAATTTGTCCGTTTATTGCCCTTTGCCACTCTTCCAGAGCAGAAAGGCGGGTGTCAAGTTCTGCTTGTTTGGCACGTATTTCATCAAGGTCTTGCTTGGTGCAATTGCATAAAGCAAATGTTGCGGCAAGCAACAGGAATAGCATCTTCTTCATAAGTATAAGTTTTAATTTAATATGGGTTTTTAATCAAATGAACGGTTTCTGTCATTTCAAAGTCCAAAGTATGCCGAATTGGGGCATCCACAGGACATTATGGCGTGTATGCCCGTAAGGTGTAGTGATACCATCGAATTTATTATCGGTCATCCACAGCAAGTTGTTCTTCAGTTGCAGACTCCAATCGGAAGCGATACGATAACGGAAACTCAAGGCTCCGCCTAAGCCGAGAGAAACCGTATTCGGCCGGGTAGTTCCATTGGAAAACCGGGTGTCGGTCGCCTTATTATATATGCCGGCTTTGAAGAATTGCCCATAGACGGTAGGAGTCAGAACAGCCTGGAACCGGCTGTACAAGGCACGGACACCAAGAAAACGATTGAAATATATATCCAAACCCAAACCTATATTTACTACGGATATTTTAGAGTAAAGTTCTTTGTAAGGTCGGGAGCAGTCAGTTCCGTCAGAATAGGCCGTCATACCGGAAGGAGAGAGTTGATAATGCTGTGCATAGTCCCGCGCACCTGCCTTGCCCTGTGCATAGTCTGCAGAAAGATTTGTCCCAAAGAAATCGGAGAAACGGTAATCAGCTTGTAGGCCCGCGGATATGCCAATGTAGGTTTTATCGGCAGACATGGAAAGCATATCACCCCAAAAGAAAGGAATACCGATGTTCAAACCAAGAGTCCAGCCTCGAAAAGCAAAGGTTACACTTGAATCGGATACGTTTGCGGATGTGGAGAGAGGAGATTCCACGTTGCGGTCCGAATAACAGTTGTCAGTAACTGCCGGGGTTTCGTAAAGGTCTACTTTGGAAGTGCAAAGTTCTACTTTGGAAGTGCAAAGTTCTACTTTAGAAGTGCAAAGTTCTACTTTAGAAGTGTAAAGTTCTACTTTAGAATCACCACATTTCACATTGTCATTCAAAGAAGAGCCAGGCATTCTTTCTCCCATCACCGGCAGATCATCAACCGCTTTATCTTCCGGCAACACAATGCGTACAAACACTACATCATCCGCTTTCCCGTTGTCGCCCGTGAAGTTTGTAGTATGAAAACAATCTTCACACAAGCCGTTACGCACTATCATTTCCGCTTTTACACGGTTGCTGCGTTCACGTACAAGACGGCGGTTCTCTTTAGCGGCCGATGCAGACCGGCAGAAACCGCTGACAAATACAGGGATATTCCCTGCAAGAATATCTTTCTGATGCTGTTTTATCAGAGCAGATAATCTTTCCAGCTCTGCACTGTTTTCCTTGTAGGGGACGTAGAACATTCCCTGTTCAGGAACGAAGCGGAATGTGTACAGGCTGTCTCTTTCAGCTCCCTGCATTACAATGTAGGGTGAAAATGATAAAAGTACAGCCAGTAGCATTACCGGCAATGCGGCAAATAGCCGCGCCGATGATGCTGTCAGTAATTTTGTCAGGATACAAATGGAGATGCGTTTTCTTTTCGTCATGTGCCATATTATTAAGTTAAACATACAAAAAACGTGAGTCGCTGTATCTGTTTATCCTACAATCAGGCCTTCGCATTGCCCAGTACTTGGATAAACAACAGCCACTCACGCCATTTTGTATATAGATACGACACTCCCGTATATCCCGGAAGAGAAGTAGATATATAACACAGACGTGAGCGTTGTTGTTATCATCTTCAAGTACTTTTCAAAGTTGCGAAGTTTGATTGTAGAAGATAATTTCAATAACGCTTCTTAAAAAACAACAGTTCCATTGCACCCAACGGGACTGCTGCAAAGATAAACAGTTTTTTGTCAGCAATAGCAGGATGGTATGCTTTTTATTTCACTATTTTTTTTGAAGATGCACAAAAGATAAGGTTAGCTACCTTTTTGAGAGCAAAAAGAAGAACAACACGGACTTTCTGCACTGCATGAAGTATATTACAATTTATCCCGGTCAAACTCCCGATTTATCCCGGTTAAACTTCAAGTTTATTGAGGATAAACTTTGAGTTTAACAGGGATAAACAAAGAGTACCCACTGGAAAAACAATCAGTATGTACTGAAGAAAAAAAAACATGTGTAGAAAAAGAGCCGGTACAGACGGAGAAAAAACAATGGCAGCAATATGGCTGACTTAAAGTTCCTCTACCACCCAACGCTCGATATTGCGCGTAGTATTACTGAAATTCACCCCTATCTTGAGTACCTTGCGGCTGTCTGCTGCAAAAGGCAGTGCGTACTGCTTGTCGTTAATCTGCTGCAAAGCCTCTTCCGCAGTGCCGTTCAGTTTGAATTCCATTACATAAACGTACTTGTCGGTTTGCAGCACAAGGTCTATCCTGCCCTGCGAAGTGTGATACTCCGCTTTTACATAGAACCCCACCAGTTTGAAAACGATGAAGAGCACATTCTGATAGTGCAGCTCCAGTTCTTTCACCAATTCGTAGGGAGTATCGGCAAAGAAACTTTGCAGGCGGCGGAAGAAAGCATCGGGCTCGCCTCTCTCTATTTCCTGTACAAACTTTTGTATTTCAAACGGTGCTTCAATCTTGTTGAAACGTGTATAGTAAGGTATGAGGAATCTAACAAAACCTTCTTCCACCTCACGATTGGGGAAGCCGAGACGATAAATTCCAAAACGTTCATCATACCCCTTTATCGTGAGATAACCGCTCTGGAAAATTACGGGCAACGGTTCCTCATCCCCATAAATACTGTTCAGCACATCGGCATACGTTTCGGCATGCGCCATGTGTTCCAGGTCGTAATGGTAGCGTTTCAACAGTTCTATCAGGTAGGTGGGTGTTCCCGTCTCGAACCAGTAACTGCCGAATTTCTTATATTTAAAAGTATTCAGTAAGCTGAAAGGGTTGTAGATACCTTCGGTGTTCTCTACGAAATGATAGCCGTCATATCTCCGCTTCAACTCGGCACAGGCTTCCTCGTAGGTCATTTTCTGAGCGTCTGCCAACTCGTGAAGCTCTTCTTCAAGATTATCGTGAATCTCCTGCCCGGTTATTCCGCAAAGACCGACAGACATTTCCTGCATGGAAATATCATCCAGGTTATTCAAGTCATTGAACACGCTGATCTTGCCGAATTTGGTGACCCCGGTAAGGAAAGCCAGTTTGATACAGCCGTCCATCGTTTTAAGCACACCGTAGAAAGGTTTCAGCGTGTTGCGGTATTCCTTTTGCAGTTCCCCGTTGCCGATAGCCTGGAGCATCGGTTTGTCGTATTCGTCCACAAGGATTACCACACGCTGCCCTGTCTGCTCGCAAGCACGCTTGATGATTCCGGCAAAGCGCAAAGAGTATGTACGTTCGGAAACATCGGCGCCATAAAGTTTTTCCCATTCGGAAAGGTTCTTCTCCAGTATATTACCCAGACTTTCGGGCGTATCATACCGTTCGATGTTCAAGTCCAGATGCAAAATGGGATGTTCCGTCCAGTCTTTCTCCAGTTTCTCGATGGCCAGTCCCTTGAACAATTCCTTTTTCCCTTGAAAGTAGGCCTCTAAAGTGGAAATCAGAAGACTTTTGCCGAAACGGCGCGGACGGCTGAGGAAGTAGTAACTGCCGGTCTTGGCCAACTGATAAACCCAAGCGGTTTTATCGATATAGAAATACCCGTCTTTGCGGATTTTCTCGAAGTTCTGTATTCCGATAGGATATATTTTATTGCTCATACCGTCCACTGTTTTTAGATTACGATAAAGCAAAGATACTCATTTCTTTCGAACCGCCTCTATCCTATGCCCACAAAAAAACTCCGGCAAGAGCCGCAGCCCTGCCGGAGTTTCTTCACTATTTTACTATTATGTGTCTTTGACAACACCGTTTCCTTATCCGCCGAAGTTGTCGAACATCAGGTTCTGAGCCGGAACGCCGAGGTCGTCGAGCATCTTCTCAACGGCTTTGGACATCGGGCCGGGACCGCACATGTAGTATTCGATGTCTTCGGGAGCTTCGTGGTCTTTCAGGTAAGTCTCGTAGATTACGTTGTGTACGAAGCCCGGAGTATACTTCACGCCCGCTGCATCGGCTGCCGGGTCGGGACGGTCCAGTGCAAGGTGGAACTTGAAGTTTGGGAAATCCTTTTCTATCTGCAGGAAATCTTCCAGGTAGAACACCTCGTTGAGGGCACGCGCGCCGTAGAAGTAGTTCATCACACGGTCGGTTGTGTGCAGCGTCTTCGTGAGGTGCATAATCTGCGCACGCAACGGAGCCATACCTGCACCACCGCCAATCCACATCATCTCCTTCTTGGAGTCGAAAATCGGATGGAAATCTCCGTAAGGGCCGCTCATCGTTACCTTGTCACCCGGTTTCAAGGTGAAGATGTAAGAGGAAGCGATACCCGGCATCACATCCATGAAGCCCGGGCCCTGGTCTTTCGGCTTGAAAGGCGGAGTGGCGATACGTACCGTCAGCATGATGCGGTCGCCCTCTGCAGGATAGTTAGCCATGGAGTAGGCACGGATGGTTTCTTCATCGTTACGGCATTTCAGGCCGAGCAGACCGAATTTCTCCCATGCAGGCAGATACTCCTCGCCGATAAGGGACTTGTCGATGTCCTTGTCGTAATCCATGGAGAATTTAGGAATCTTAATCTGCGCATAAGAGCCGGGGATGAAGTCCATGTGCTCGCCCTTGGGCAATGCCACGATAAACTCTTTGATAAACGTAGCCACGTTCTTGTTGGAGATAACCTCGCACTCCCACTCTTTGACGCCGAGTACGGACTCGTCGATTTTGATGCCCATGTCGCCTTTCACCTTCACCTGGCAGCCCAGACGCCAGTGATCCTGAACCTGCTTACGGCTGAAGTGAGGTATTTCGGAAGGCAGAATCTCGCCGCCACCCTCTACAACCTGGCATTTGCACTGTCCGCAAGAACCCTTGCCACCGCAAGCAGAGGAAAGGAAGATGCCGTTGACAGACAGCGTATTCAGCAGCGTCGAACCGGAAGCGACTTCCAGTTCCTTTTCGCCGTTGATAGTCAATTTCACATTACCGGATGGAACCAAGAAATTCTTGGCTACCAACAGAATAACCACAAGCAGCAGAACAACCACGAGGAATACTCCAATGCTTGCTAATATCAAATTCATATCCATTGTCTTATTCCTTTCTTTTAGATGTTCAAACCAGAGAAACACATGAATGCCATTGCCATCAGACCTACCGTGATGAAGGTAATGCCCAGACCTTTCAGCGGAGCAGGTACATCAGAGTAAGCCATCTTCTCGCGGATGGCAGCCAGACCCACGATAGCCAGCAACCAGCCGATACCCGAACCCAATGCATAGGAAACGGCATCGGCAACGCCACCGATAAATTTAGGATCGCTCTCGCCCACGTTGATGCGCTGCTGCATGAAGAGTGACGCACCCATAATGGCACAGTTCACGGCAATCAGCGGCAGGAAGATACCCAGTGAAGCATAGAGCGAAGGGCTGAAACGTTCCACAATCATCTCCACCAACTGCACGATAGCGGCAATCACGGCAATGAAAAGAATAAAGCTCAGGAAGCTGAGGTCGACGCCTTCAATGATGGCATCGGGACCCAGCACTTTCGTTTGCAACAAGTAGTTGACCGGCAGCGTCACCACCAACACGAAAGTTACGGCGATACCCAGTCCTACGGCAGTCTTTACATTCTTTGATACGGCCAGATAAGAGCACATACCGAGGAAGAATGCAAATATCATATTGTCCACAAAAATGGAGCGGACGAATAAACTTAATAAATGTTCCATAATTCTTTTAATTAAGAACTAAGAATTAAGAATCAAGAATCTCCATACAGTGACGGCACAATCTTCATTCCTCATTCCTCATTCTTCATTTATATTACTTTTCCTGCAATTCTTTATGGCGTGCGCGTTGATACCAGATAATGCAGGCACAGAGAATCAGTGCCATGGGCGGCATCAGCATCAAGCCGTTGTTTACATAACCGATCTTCTGCAAAGGCTCGTAGTTCAGGATGTTGAAACCGAGCAACGTACCCGAACCCAGCAACTCGCGGAAGAAAGCCACGATAACCAGAATCTTGGCATATCCCAAACCGTTGCCCACACCGTCGAGGAAAGACTCCCACGGACCGTTCTGCATGGCAAATGCTTCCAGACGTCCCATAAGGATACAGTTTGTGATAATCAGACCTACATATACGGAAAGCTGCACGCTTACATCGTAAGCAAAAGCTTTCAGAATCTCACTTACAATCGTTACCAATGCGGCAACTACCACCAACTGGACGATGATACGGATACGGTTGGGGATGGTCTTGCGCAACAATGAAATCACTACATTGGAGAATGCCGTAATCACCGTTACGGAAAGCCCCATCACGATAGCCGGTTCCAGCTTGGCGGTAACGGCCAAGGCAGAACAGATACCCAGCACCTGTACGGTAACGGGGTTGTTCAGTCCAAGCGGAGTAGAGAATACTTCTTTATTCTTTTTTGAAAACAATGCTCCCATATTCTTATTTCTCCTCATTATTATTGGTTAAAAAGTTCTTGTAGCTGTTCAGACAGGTTTTCAGCATGGCATCCACACCCACAGAGGTGATAGTACCGCCTGAGATGCCGTCTACCTGATAGTCCGGTTTCTCTACTTTTCCGTTCTTCACAACGCCGAGGGCAATTTCACCGTTCTCCAGTGTCTTCTTGCCCGGAAATTCTCCCTGGAACTGAGGGGTTGCGATTTCCGCACCCAAACCCGGGGTTTCGCTGGCATGAGAGAAGTAAACGCCGTAAACGGTATCCTTGTCGCTGTTCAGGGCTACATACCCCCAGATAGCACCCCAAAGACCTGCACCGTAAACGGGGAATACATATTTCGTCTCTCCGTCCACTTCGGCTACAAACACGTGCAGACGGTGGTTTTCCTTAGCTTCTTTCTCGTAAGCGGTGGCAAATGCGCCGGTGTTCTCGGTCAGCGTACCGTCCTCGTTCATCAGCATATCGCCCTTGATGTACTTATTATATTCTGCATCGGCATCCTCTACATTCTTGATGTTGAGGGCGGCAAGAATCTGCTTCTTCGTATCCAGCTCCACGTTCTTGTTCTGAGTGGCACGCAGAGAAGAACTTACGAATGCCAGCAGGAATGCAACGATAACAACCATTACCGAAGCAT
>ERZ1027236.98-NODE-98-length-48030-cov-12.159958_pt1 | contig 48030 bp, 38 predicted proteins | sample MGYA00519265_ERZ1027236 | MGnify/ENA primary metagenome ERZ1027236 (study PRJEB26926, sample SAMN06164642) | human gut metagenome | biome: ENVO:00009003; feature: ENVO:2100002; material: ENVO:00002003 | host: Homo sapiens | place: USA | collected 2012 ... | reverse complement strand
TCAGTATCCTGATCTGTATACTTCTCAGGAACGATATTTTTCTCCTCAAGGTAGATCACAACTTCATTTACGCTTTCCTTCACATCAACAAGATCAAAGTAATCTAAAGTGCCTTCAGGAAGAAGAAGGCGATAACCGTTTAATTCCATAAGCTATGAATTTGGAGACAAAGATAACAATTTATAAATTTACCCCTCAGGTTTTTACGTTGACCCTTTTTTTTGAACTGTCGGATAATTAAGGAGATAAGTCTGCTTTGAAATATGTTTGTGAGCATATAAAAAGCTATCTGTTTCAGTTAGCTGCTCCTTTTGTAGGTAAATGCCATCTGTTCTATTATGATGTGTGGGGAATAAAGGGAATGAGAAAAATAATTTTTTTATTCGCACGACGGCTTTAAAAAGGGAAAAACGCTGATTATTTATTTAACAATCAGCGTTTTTTAGGAGAGCCGCTAGCCAGACTTGAACTGGCGACCTACGCGTTACGAATGCGTTGCTCTACCAACTGAGCTATAGCGGCAATGGGTTTTCGATTACGAGGTGCAAAGGTACATCTTTATTTGAATTTGCAAAAAGAATTGCCTGATTTTTTAGAAATATTTCTGTCTGGCATTTTTTCTATATTTGTGTATTTATCGGAGATATTATGGATAAAACCGTATGGTAAAGACGTTTAACTCTATTGGGTGATTGGAAAAGTACTGTTTGGTATAAGTGGTGTTTGTGGCAAAATACCGGTTGTATTGAAGCCCGGAATTAATTCTTTTTCCAAAACTTCAAAAGGAAATAAATGTATATTATGAAAATAATGTATTACCTTTGTCCCGAATTAAAAACATTACTAGATAACTAAAAGATTAATCAAAGATCTTACTTATGCGTAAATTTATACTATTGTGTTTGTTGGTATTTACGGTATCAAGTGTGGTATTTGCCCAACAAATGACGGATGAACAAGTCATTCTGTACGTGCAAGAGGCTCAGAGTCAGGGGAAGACACAACAGGAGATGTTGGTTGAATTGATGAAGAAAGGAGTCACAAAAGAACAAATTCAGAGAATACAGTCTAAATATTCAGGCAAATCGGACGGAAGCTCTGAGGAAAATGCCAATTTCATGGGAGAAGCGAACTCCCGTTTACGTACGCAGAAAACTTACGAGAACAAAAACAAGAATATCTCTCAGGATGAATCCGGCTTGGATAATCTCGGTTCCCAAAAGCAAAGTATTAAAGGGTTGCGGGCGAAATCGACCCAGCAACGCAACGGATATGGAACGGGATTGAATAACAATGGACAGCCGGGTTATGGTTATAATGGTCCTAAAAGTGTGGAAGACACTTTTACACAACAGATTTTCGGACATAATATTTTCGATAACGAATATCTGACTTTTGAACCCAATATAAATGTGGCAACACCCGACAATTATCGTTTGGGGGCGGGCGATGAAGTTATTATTGATGTTTGGGGAGCTTCCCAGACTACGATTCGCGAAAAAATCTCGCCTGAGGGTACTGTGCAAATCGAAAAGTTAGGACCGGTTTATCTGAGTGGAAAGACCGTAGAGGAAGCCAATGATTATTTGAAACGCGAATTTGCCAAGATATATGCTGGGGTTACGGGAGAAACTCCCAATACGCAAATAAATTTGACGTTAGGCGAAATCCGTTCCATTCAGGTGAATGTTATGGGTGAAGTTGTCGTACCGGGTACTTACACCCTCTCTTCATTCGCATCAGTTTTCCATGCCTTGTATTGGGCCGGCGGAGTAAATAAAATCGGTAGTCTTCGAAGCATAAAAGTTATACGCGACGGAAAGACGGTTGCAGATTTGGACATCTACGATTTTATCATGGAAGGTCGGCTGAAGGATGATATCCGTCTTCAGGACGGTGATGTGATTCTTGTCAATCCTTATCAGACCCTGGTGCAGATATTGGGTAAGGTAAAGCGTCCTATGTATTATGAAATGAAGCCTACGGAAACAATCGGTACGTTGCTGAGATATGCCGGCGGCTTTACGGGCGATGCGTATAAAAAAGCCATCCGTCTTGTACGCAAGAGCGGACGCGAGCATCAGATTTTCAATGTGGACGAAATGGATTATTCGGTATTCCGCCTGGAAGACGGTGATATGCTTACGGTGGATTCCGTTCTCAACCGTTTCGAGAATCGTGTAGAGATTCGCGGTGCTGTTTACCGTGAGGGCTTGTATCAGCTGAGCGGAGAGGTGAATACCGTGAAACAGTTGATAAAGAAAGCGGAAGGTGTACGTGGAGATGCTTTCCTAAATCGTGCCGTAATCAATCGTGAACATGAGGATTTGACGCGCGAGGTTATTTCCATAGATTTGAAAGGCTTGTTGAAAGGTGTGGTTGCGGACATTCCTTTGCAAAAGAATGATATACTTTATATTCCCAGCATTCAGGATCTGAAAGAAGAGCCTACAGTGACTATCCATGGTGAGGTTGCAGATCCGGGTACTTATCTTTATGCCGACAAGATGACCATCGAGGATTTGGTCTTGGAATCGGGTGGCTTGCTTGAAGCGGCTTCTACAACGAAAATAGATGTATCGCGCCGTATTAAATCTCCCAAAAGCACGGACGACAGTAATATTGTAGGCCAGACATTTACCTTTGACCTGAAAGACGGCTTGCTGATAGGAGCGGGGAGCGAGAATTTCTATTTGGAGCCTTTTGATGAAGTGTATGTCCGTAAAAGCCCTGCTTATCGCAAGCAGAAAAATGTGGGGATAATAGGAGAGGCATTGTTTACCGGCACTTACGCGTTGTCCAAGAAGAATGAACGTTTGAGCGACCTGGTCGCTAAAGCCGGTGGTGTTACATCCGATGCTTATGTAAGAGGAGCCCGTCTTATCCGTAAAATGTCGGAGGAAGAGCTTCGCAGAAAGGAAGATGCCACCCGCATGGCTATAAAGGTCGGTGCAGATTCAACTACTTTATATGTATATACGGTAGGCATTCATCTGGATGAGGCTTTGAAAAATCCGGGTTCTGATTATGATATGGTGTTGCGCGAGGGGGATGTATTGTTTATTCCTGAATATGTAAGCACAGTGAAAATCAACGGTGCCGTAATGTATCCTAATACTGTACTGTACAAAGAGGGAGAGAACAGCCGTTACTACATCAATCAGGCGGGCGGATATGCTTCGAATGCCAAGAAGCGCAGTGCTTTTGTAGTTTATATGAATGGTACCGTATCCCGCATACGCTCCGGTAGTAAGACGGCAATCGAGCCCGGGTGTGAGATTATCATCCCGACTAAGGATCCGAGTAAGCGTATGAGCGTGGCCGAAATGGTAGGTATGGGTACTTCTATTGCCACTTTAGGCACAATGATTGCTACTTTGGTTAATCTCTTTAAGTGATAAGGACAATGGACGAAAGTAAAATACAAAAGGCTCCGCAAAAACCGGAGGAACAGGAAATCGATTTGATTGAGTTGGCTCAGAAAGTGTGGGCCGAGCGTAAAATGCTTTATAAGGTATGCGGTATTGCGGCAGTGATTGGCTTGATTGTAGGATTCAGCATTCCTAAAGAGTATTCTACGGAAGTGACATTGGCTCCCGAAAGTGCAAGTAAAGTGAATGCCGGGAGTATGGGGGCATTGGCTGCTATGGCTGGCATCAACTTAGGGGGTTCTGTCGGAGAAGATGCCCTGTCGCCCGAACTGTATCCCGATATCGTTAAGTCAACTCCTTTTCTGCTGGAGTTGTTTGATGTAAGGGTCAAAGACCAGAAAGGTAAAATAGATACGACCTTATATGCTTATCTGGATAAATACCAGCGTTCGTCATGGATGGGTGCTGTAATGTCTGCGCCATTCAAGGCTTTGGGTTGGACCTTGTCTTTATTCAAGGATAAACCGGAGAAGAAGGAAGGAAAAATCGATCCGTTCCACCTGACATTGGATGAAGCGAAGGTGGCGGATGCTTTGAGTAAGCGTATCTTGGTTACGATTGATAAAAAAACAGGGGTTACAACTTTGGAGGTTACTATGCAGGACCCTTTGATTTCGGCTTCGTTAACTGATACCGTGATGCATTGTTTGCAGAATTATATCACAAATTACCGTACCAATAAAGCCCGTCATGATTTAGCTTTTACAGAAAAATTATATAAAGAAGCAAAGGCGGATTATGAGAAAGCTCAGAAAAAATATGCTACTTTTGCAGATGCCAACCAGAATGTGGTTCTGTTAAGCTATCGTGCCGAACAGGAACGTTTAAAAAACGAAGTTGAGTTGGCTTATACTGTTTATACCCAGGTTTCCGGACAATTGCAGATGGCAAGAGCCAAAGTGCAGGAGATTACTCCGGTATATACGGTTGTGCAACCGGCTACGGTTCCTTTGCGTGCCGCCAAGCCTAATAAGATTATGATTCTTATAGGTTTTGTATTCTTGGCAGGAGTGGGATGTGTTGGCTGGATATTATTTGTGAAGGATTTATTTAAAGATTGGAGAAAAGCAAACAAAGCAATATGATGGCTAATAATGATATGAGTCGTTGGTGTGTTCTGTATACGGCACCAAAGTCGGAGCGTAAATTAGTGCAGCGCCTGCATGCAGCAGGATATATGGCATTTTGTCCTATGCAAATCGTATTCAAGAAGTGGAAAGGACAGACCAAAGAAGTGTTTGCACCTCTGTTCCCCTGCTGTGTTTTTGTAGAAGAAGCGGCGGGTGTGGAGTCGTTTGTTGCTTCGCAGGGTGGTGTATCTTTCTTACTGGACGCTGAGGGTCAGAAGCTGTTTGTTTGCGCCGATAAAGCAGAGTTGCCGGCAAAGTTTGTGCATTTGTTGAAATAGAGGACATTTTCTTCCTGGCATAAAAAAAGCTACATTCCAAATGTAGCTTTTTTTATGCCGGGAAGCATTGTTTTTTAATCAAACAAACTCTTGAACTTCTTGAAAATCTTCTCCTTGATAGAAGTATTCGGCTTGAAGTTATCCGACCTTTCCATTTCTTCCAGCGCTTTTTTCTCTTCCTTGTTCAGTGTTTCGGGCACATATACGCTGACATTCACCAACAGGTCTCCGGTTCCGTATCCGTTTACGTTAGGCAGTCCTTTGCCGCGCAGGCGGAGAACCTTACCCGGCTGTGTACCCGATTCGATTTTTACCTTAACCTTGCCGTCAATGGTGGGTATTTCTACTGCACCGCCCAATGCGGCTGTCGGGAAACTGAGCAACAGGTTGTAAATCAAATCATTCTCATCGCGAATCAGTTCCTTGTCCTGCTCTTCCTCTATGAGAATCAGCAGGTCGCCCGGTACGCCGTTGTGTTTGCCCGCATTGCCTTTACCGCCCATGGAGAGCTGCATGCCTTCGGCTACACCGGCAGGAATTTTCACGGTAACGACTTCTTCGCCGTAAACGATACCTTCGCCTGCACATTCCTTACATTTATTCTTGATGACCTTGCCTTCGCCACCACAGGTAGGACAAGTGGTACGCGTCTGCATTGTGCCGAGGATGGTCTGCTGGTTGCGGATTACCGTACCGCTGCCCTTACAGGTAGGGCAGGTTTCCGCACCGCCGTCTCCTTCTGCACCGGTTCCATGGCAATGGCTGCACGGTACATATTTTTTCAGTTTGAATTTCTTTTCGACTCCGGTAGAAATTTCCTTGAGGTTCAGCTTTACCTTTACGCGCAAGTCCGAACCGCGATAACGGCGTTGTTGTGCACCGCCGCCAAATCCGCCGAACCCGCTGAAGCCGCCGCCGAACCCACCGCTGTGTCCGCCGAATATATCACCGAACATGGAGAAGATATCATCCATGGACATGCCGCCGCTGAAACCGCCGAACGGTCCGCCGTTGCCGGCAGCGCCACTCATTCCGGCATGGCCGAATTGGTCGTAACGGGCACGCTTGTCCGGATTGCTTAATACATCGTATGCTTCTGCCGCTTCTTTAAACTTCTCTTCGGCTACCTTGTCACCGGGGTTTTTATCGGGGTGATACTGGATAGCTTTCTTACGATAGGCTTTCTTTATCTCCTCAGCCGATGCTGTCTTTTCGACTTCCAGAACTTCGTAATAATCTCTTTTTTCCATATAACTGTGTATGTTATTCTCCAACCACTACCTTGGCATGGCGGATTACTTTGTCGTTTAGTGTGTAACCGGTTTGTACGCAGTCCAGAATCTTACCTTTCAAAGCTTCGTCGGGAGCCGGAATTACGGCAATGGCTTCGTGGTAGTCCGTGTCAAGCGGTTGTTCTTTGGTTTCGATTACTTTGACGCCGTTCTGACCTAAAACTGTCATGAACTTGTTGTAGATGAGTTCCACGCCTTCTTTTACGGCAGCTACGTCGGTGGCAGTTTCCATGTTTTTCAGGGCGCGTTCAAAGTCGTCTACGATAGGAAGGATGCTGCTGATGCTTTTTTCTCCGCCGTTCAGGATGAGTTCGGCCTTTTCTTTCATCGTACGTTTACGGTAGTTGTCGAACTCGGCAGAGAGACGCAGGTACTTGTCTTTCTGGTCTTCAATCTCAGCGTTGGCCTTTTCCAGTTCCTGAGTGAGTTTTTCTTCCTCTGTCAGGGCAACTTCTTCTTCTTTCTCTGTTGTTTCTTCACAAGTTTCGTCTTGAGCGTCTTGTGCTTTTAACTCTTCTTCGTTGATGTTTTCTTTTTCTTTAGAGTCCATATTGTTATGCTTGTTATTCTTGTAAAATGATTTTGCTTTCATTGTTGTTAAGGGTTTAAGTTAATATGATACGGTTTTAATAGCAAAAACTTTGCCAAATTGACGGCTTTTGCCAAAAACGCTGCAAAGGTAATATTTTTATGTCAGATTGACAGCGTAATGTGCTATAAATAGAGCGCTAACCTTGTGCGGACAGTAAGTTAACTCGATAGGTTGCAGTCAGTTACCTTTGTTGTATGTATCGGGTTAACTTCATATCATGCAATAAGTTAACTCGTTGTAAGCTGTTTTACCGTATTATTTCGTATCTTTGTACCCGCAATTTGCAGAGTTATAGGTATTAAATTGTAAGTAGTACATAATAAAACAGTAAATATAAAGATGATTACAGTCTCGAACGTATCGGTTCAATTTGGGAAAAGAGTGTTGTTTAATGATGTAAACCTGAAGTTTACAAGTGGTAATTGTTATGGTATAATCGGTGCCAACGGTGCCGGAAAGTCTACTTTCCTGCGTACTATTTCGGGCGATTTGGACCCGACAACGGGGTCTATCATGCTGGGACCGGGCGAGCGCTTGTCCGTATTGAGCCAGGACCACTTCAAGTGGGATGCTTATACGGTGATGGATACCGTGATGATGGGGCACACCGTGCTGTGGGACATTATGAAACAGCGCGAAGAACTCTATGCCAAAGAGGACTTCACGGACGAAGACGGTCTGAAGGTATCCGAATTGGAAGAGAAATTCGCCGAACTCGACGGTTGGAATGCGGAAAGCGATGCTGCCGCTTTATTGAGCGGACTGGGCATCAAGGAAGACAAGCATTATGTGCTGATGGGCGAGCTGAACAACAAGGAAAAAGTACGTGTCATGCTGGCGCAGGCTTTGTATGGCAATCCGGATAACCTGCTGCTGGACGAGCCTACCAATGACTTGGACATGGAAACCGTAACCTGGCTGGAGGACTATCTTGCCAATTTTGAACATACCGTTCTGGTAGTGAGCCACGACCGTCACTTCCTCGACTCCGTTTGTACGCATACGGTGGACATCGACTACGGAAAGATTAACCTCTTTGCCGGAAACTACAGCTTCTGGTACGAGTCCAGCCAGCTTGCTCTCCGCCAACAGCAGAACCAGAAGGCTAAAGCCGAGGAGAAGAAGAAAGAACTGGAAGAGTTTATCCGCCGTTTCAGCGCCAATGTGGCGAAGAGTAAGCAGACTACCAGCCGTAAGAAGATGCTGGAGAAGCTGAATGTGGAAGAAATCAAACCGTCGTCACGTAAGTACCCGGGCATCATCTTCACTCCCGAACGCGAACCGGGCAATCAGATTCTTGAAGTAGCCGGACTGACGAAAACGCTGGAAGACGGTACGGTGCTGTTCCGTGATGTGAACTTCAATGTGGAGAAAGGGGATAAAATCGTGTTCCTTTCACACGATCCGCGTGCCATGACCGCTTTGTTCGAGATTATCAACGGAAATATGAAGCCGGATGCGGGAACTTTCAACTGGGGTGTTACGATTACCACCGCTTATCTGCCGTTGGACAACACCGCTTTCTTTAATACGGATTTGAATCTGGTTGACTGGTTGAGCCAGTTTGGCGAGGGCAATGAGGTATATATGAAGAGTTTCCTCGGCCGTATGCTTTTCTCCGGCGAAGAGGTGCTGAAGAAAGCAAGCGTACTGTCGGGTGGCGAGAAGATGCGTTGCATGATTGCGCGCATGCAGTTGCGTAATGCCAACTGTCTCATTCTGGATACGCCGACCAACCACCTTGACTTGGAATCCATCCAGGCATTCAACAATAACCTGAAGACCTATAAAGGAAACATCCTGTTCTCGTCTCACGACCACGAGTTCATCCAGACTGTGGCAAACCGTATCATCGAGCTGACCCCGAACGGCATCATTGACAAGATGATGGAGTATGATGAATACATCACTTCCGACCACATCAAGGAACTGAGAACAAAAATGTACAATAAATAGGGGTTAGTGGTTAGCGATTAGTGATTAATGGTGTGTCAAAACAAAAAGGTGATTATGGTAATATTATCTTATTTGTTGGTTTTTTAGGCACGGATTGACGGATTTACTTTATTTTGGGGTAATATTATCAAAACAGTTGGTATATTACCCCTTATTCTTTTTCCGTGAAATCCGTAAAATCCATGAAATGCGTATAGTCCGTGTAATCCATGCCTAAAAGAAATTATCAAACCACATCCCACTCTCATCACCAACCCTTAACCCCTAATCGTTAATCGCTAATCGTTAACCCCTAATCGCTAATCACTAATCGTTAATCGCTAATCGCTAATCACTAATCGTTAATCGCTAATCGCTAATCACTAATCGTTAATCGCTAATTTTAAAATCACTCCTGTTCCCACTACCATCAGTACCGTACAAAGTATGGAGCCTTCAAAACCGAAAGCGCCGCCGTTTATCAGATTGGCTTCGGGCAGCCGAAGGGCCAGCAAGCCGTTACAGAATTTATTTCCACTGACCTCATAGCCTAATACCGGGCCTTGTATCCAGTTCCAGAACCAGTGTAGAGCTATCGGGAAGCAGAGGTTGCGTGTGTATATATAGGATGAACCTAAAAGGATGCCTGCCAGAAGTATGTTGATAAAAGACAGAAAGTCGAAGTTCGGATTGCCTATATGAATCAAGGAGAACAGGGCGGCGGAGAGGAATAAGGCACAAAACTTATTCACCCCGCTTTGCAGCAGGCGTTCCAATACAAATCCCCGCAATGCCAGTTCCTCTGTCACGGCTACCAGCAGGAAGAATACAAGGCTGATTAGTAAGGAAGAAGGATTGAATGCCACTCCTGCAATCTCTACCGCACCTGCCCACAAGGATATGCCGAACCCTACCGCATAAAGAACGGTTGCCAGCAGTATTCCCGACAGCCAGTCCTTCCAACGCATCGTTAAAGAGCGTCCGAGCCCTTCCAGTGAAAATCCGCGTAAATGCCATACTATCCATGCGGAAAGGAATACGCCTGCCAGCATCAGCGTCTCGCTCAATATGAAATAGGACATCGTATCGGCCTCTTCCTTTCCTAACTTCAGCAATACGGCTGCGAAAGGGACGCTTATTATTGTAATGATGATGACGGCAAGCGCGGCGAATGAAACAATGTCGATTGCCGCTTTTCCAAAACGTTTGGCTTTGGATTCATTTCCGATGGTTTCCATGAGAAAAATAAGTTCGGTTAATTAATATCCGACAAAAATAGCAATAAAAAGAGAAATCATTATTCACGGTTGGCGCTTTCTTCTTATATTTGAAAATTAAATCAATCTGACACAAAACATGAACCTGAAAAAGATACTTTTAATAGCCGGACTGGGCATTATGATATCGAACGTCTCCGCCCAGACTTCCAGGAGATATACCGTTGCCAAATCCGGTACTTTGGTGGAAATGCTCACCGAAGAAGAAGCGAACGAGATTACCCACCTTGTCCTGCAAGGCAAGCTGAACGCAGTGGATTTCCGCCACCTGCGCGATGAATTCAAGAAACTGCAAATACTGGACATCTCCAATGCATCCATCAGTATGTATGCCGGAAAGAACGGTACGCATCCCGACCGCTTTTACATCTATCCCGCCAATTGCATCCCGTCCTATGCTTTCTGCAAGCAGCTTGGCGACAGCACTTTTGCCGGAAAAACATCCTTGACGGAGGTAATCCTTTCCGACAAGACCAAGAACATCGAAGACGGCGCATTCAAGGGATGCACCAATCTGAAGATTTGCCGCATACGCAAGAAAACTCCCCCCAACCTGTTGCCCGAAGCCCTGGCGGACAGTGTAACGGCGATATTCGTCCCTCTGGGCAGCAGCGATTCCTATCGTCGCGGCAAGCGGTGGGAGACATTCGCTTTTATAGAGGGCGAACCGGTAGGAGCTTTGGTGCAGATAGCCACCATGGGCAGCCTTGCCAGCGAACTGCTTCGTGCGGGCATACAGCCCAAAGATGTGAACTTCCTTACGGTAGAAGGTAAGATGGACGAGGCGGACTTTACGTTGATACGTAACTACATGCCCAATCTGGTGAGCGTGGATTTGTCCAAGTGCAATGCCACAACTATCCCCGAATACACGTTTACCCAAAAGAAATACCTGCTCAATATCAAACTGCCCCATGGCTTGAAGAGCATCGGCCAGCGTGCGTTCAGCGGATGCGGACGGTTGTGCGGCACCTTGGAACTTCCTTCCGGCGTAACTGCCATAGAGTACGGTGCATTCATGGGATGCGACAATCTTCGTCATGTCCTCGCCACCGGCGATAAGATTACAACTTTGGGCGATAACCTTTTCGGCAATGGCAAGGACAAGCTGATATATAGGGATTAGGGGTTAGTGATTAGGGATTAGTGATTAGTGCCTTGCGGTGTGAGTGCGCAGCCTGCTAATCACTAATCGCTAATCGCTAACCCCTAATCACTAACCCCTAATCGCTAACCGCTAACCCCAATCATCGTCAGTTGTATACGTTTCCGTTCGGTATCTACACTGAGCACCTTTACGCGTACCTGCTGATGGATGGATACAATCTCATTAGGGTTTGATACATACTTCTGCGCAAGCTGGGAGAGGTGTATCAGGCCGTTTTCCTTGATACCTATATCGACGAAAGCGCCGAAGTTGGTGATATTCCCCACGATGCCCGGCAGTTCCATGCCTATGCGCAAATCATCGATTGTGCGCACGTTCTTATCGAATTCGAACACCTTGATAGGCCCGCGCGGGTCACGCCCCGGCTTCTCCAGCTCTTGCAGGATATCCTTCAAGGTCGGCATTCCGACGGTGGGAGAGAGGTAGCGTTCCGGCTGTATCTTCCGGCGCAGTTCCTTGTCGGCAATCAGTTCGGCCACGCTGCATCCCAGGTCTTTTGCCATCTGCTCCACGATGTGGTAGCTTTCGGGATGCACCGCCGTGTTGTCCAGCGGATTCCCGGCATCCGGTATGCGCAGGAAGCCGGCACACTGCTCAAAAGCCTTTGCACCCATGCGCGGAACTTTCATCAGCTCCTTGCGCGATGCGAATGCTCCGTTCTCGGCGCGGTAGTTCACGATGTTCTGCGCCAGTTGAGGACCAAGTCCCGATATATACGTCAGCAGATGGCTGCTTGCCGTATTCAGGTTTACGCCGACCAGATTTACACAGTTCTCCACAGTCTGGTCGAGGGATTTCTTCAGCTTGCTTTGGTCTACGTCGTGCTGGTATTGCCCCACGCCGATGGATTTCGGGTCTATCTTGACAAGCTCCGCCAGCGGGTCCATAAGCCGGCGGGCGATGGATACGGCGCCGCGCACCGTTACATCATATTCCGGAAACTCATCCCTGGCTATCTTGGAAGCGGAGTAGATGGATGCACCCTGCTCGCTGACAATGAAAATCTGCACTTCCCGGTTGAACGTCTGCCGTTTCAGGAAATCTTCCGTCTCGCGGCTGGCAGTGCCGTTGCCCACGGCGATGGCTTCGACCTTATAGGCCTCTATCATCTTCTGCAGTTTGGCAAACGCCTCTTTGCTTTGGTTCACCGGCGGATGCGGGTAGATATTCTCGTTGTGCAGCAGGTTGCCCTGCGCATCCAGGCACACCACCTTGCAGCCGGTGCGGAATCCGGGGTCTATTCCCATCACCCTTTTCTGCCCCAGAGGCGATGCCAGCAGCAACTGCCGCAGGTTTTCCGCAAAGACGCGGATGGCTTCATCGTCGGCACGCTCCTTGCTTTGCGCGGCGAACTCGGTCTCGATGGACGGTTTCAACAGACGCTTGTAGGCATCCTGCACGGCTTCCGCTACCTGCTTCCCGCAGGCGTTGTTGCTCTGTACAAACTGCCGTTCCAGCCGTTCCACACACTCCTCGTCGTTGGGGCTGATGCTCACCTTGAGCAGACCTTCCGCTTCGGCGCGGCGGATGGCAAGCAGGCGGTGCGAGCTGCATCGTTTCAGGGGTTCCGAACAGTCGAAGTAATCCCGGTATTTGGCGCCTTCCTCCTCTTTGCCTTTTATCACTTTGGCGGTCAGCAGGGCTTGGCGTGCAAAGGTATTCCGCAGCATGTTGCGGGCGCGTTCGTTCTCGCTCACCTGTTCGGCTATGATGTCGCGCGCACCTTTCAGGGCATCGTCCGCATCCTTTACATCGCCTTTCACGAAGGCGGCGGCACGCTGTTCGGGATGAGGCTCGCGCTGGAGCATCAGCAGGGTGGCAAGCGGTTCGAGTCCTTTCTGGCGGGCGGCTTCCGCACGGGTTTTCCGTTTGGGCTTGTAGGGTAGGTAGATGTCTTCGAGGGCGGTGCTGTCCCACGTGTCGTCAATGCGCTTTTGCAGTTCCGGGGTCATTTTCCCCTGTTCGCGGATGGTGGCGACGATGGTCTCCTTCCGTTTCGCCGTTTCCTTCAGTTTTTCGTAATGGGTACGGATGGATTCTATCTGCACTTCGTCCAGTCCGCCCGTCATTTCCTTGCGGTAGCGGCTGATGAACGGGATGGTTGCTCCGTCGTCGAGCAGGGAGAGTGTCTGCCCGATTTGCTTTTCCGATATGCCGAGAATGGCAGCTATCATGCTGTGAAAGATTTGTGTCATGTCAGCTTCTTTTTTTGATAATGAGCGCCAAAAGTACGAAAAACAATCTTTCCCTACCGCCTTTTTGTGAGTTTTATTATATCTTTGCGCTGTTTACACATGGTATTTATACATTAACAGAACAACGAAATGAAAAGACTGACCTGCTGTCTTGCGTGGATGTTCCTGCTGATTGGAGCAGTTGCCGCGCAGGATAAAGAAGTAAAACTGAAAATAGTACAGACCAGTGATATCCACGGTAATTTCTATCCCCACGATTTCATCCTTCAGCGGGAGGCCGCCGGAAGTCTGGCACGCGTGCACGCATTCGTGCAGAAAGCGCGCGAAACCTATAAGGACAACCTGATTCTGCTGGACAACGGCGACATCCTGCAAGGCCAACCCACCGCCTATTACTATAACTACATCGACACGGTATCGCTCCACGTAACCGCCGATATGCTGAACTTCATGGGCTATGATGCCGCCAATATGGGCAACCACGATGTAGAGACGGGACGTGCCGTTTTCGACCGTTGGGCGGGCGACTGCCGTGCTCCGGTGCTGGGTGCCAACATCATCGATACCGCTACGGGCGAACCCCACTTCCGGCCCTACAAGGTGCTGGAGCGCGACGGAGTGAAGATTGCCGTTCTCGGCATGATAACGCCCGCCATTCCGGTGTGGCTCTCCGAGAATCTGTGGCGGGGGCTTCGTTTTGACGACATGGAAGAGACCGCCCGCAAGTGGATGAAGATAATCCGCGAAAAGGAGCGTCCCGATATTGTAATCGGTATGTTCCATGCCGGACAGGACGCCTTGCTGATGGGCGGCAAATACCGGGAGAATGCCTCGCTGGACGTAGCCCGCAATGTTCCGGGCTTCGACATCGTGCTTATGGGCCACGACCACGCCCGCGAATGCAAGAAGGTGCAGAACGTGGCAGGCGACTCCGTACTGATAATGGACCCCGCCAGCAACGGCATTGTGGTGAGCGACATCGACATTACCGTAACCCTGCGCAACGGCAAGGTTACGGACAAGCAGATTGACGGCGTGCTCACCGAAACCGCCCCCTACGGCATCAGCGGTGAATTCATGAAACGTTTCTCGCCGCAGTACGCCACCATTCAGGATTTCGTATCGAAAAGAATCGGACGCTTCACGAAGACGGTCTCCACCCGTCCCGCCTATTTCGGTTCTTCCGCTTTCATTGACCTCATCCATACCTTGCAGTTGGATATCAGCGGTGCCGAAATTTCATTGGCGGCTCCCTTGTCCTACGACACGCAGATTAAGGAAGGGGATATTTATGTGTACGACATGTTCAACCTCTACAAGTACGAGAACATGCTCTACACCATGAAACTTTCGGGCAAGGAAGTGCACGATGCCCTGGAGATGTCCTACGACCTATGGACCAACCGCATGACTTCGCCCGACGACCACATCCTGCTGCTCCGCGACCAACCTCGCGAAGGCGCTGCGGACAGGGCTGCCTTCAAGAACTTCAGTTTCAATTTCGATTCCGCCGCGGGCATCATCTACACGGTAGACGTCACGAAGCCGTGCGGCAGTAAGGTAACCATCCTCAGCATGGCAGACGGCACCCCGTTCCACATGGACAAGATGTACACGGTAGCCCTGAACTCCTATCGCGGCAACGGCGGCGGGGAACTGCTGACGAAAGGCGCGGGCATCTCCCAGGACGAGTTGAAGGAGCGCATCATCAGCTCTACCGACAAGGATTTGCGCTATTACCTGATGCAGTACATCGAGCAGAAGAAGGTAATCGAGCCGCGTGCGCTCGGCCAGTGGAAATTCATTCCGGAGGAGTGGGCTGTTCCTGCTTCCAAACGCGATTATGAATTTCTGTTTGGTGCAAATCGAAATTAGTATTACCTTTGCCGTCCCTAACTCAAGAAACAAACCGTAAGACGTGAGAGGAATAAAAAGAACCATATGCGCATTATGCTTGCTGGCGCTCTTCGTGGCGTACCAGGCAAGCATAACGGCGTTTACCCACGTCCACTACGTCAACGGGGTGCTGATAACCCACTCGCACCCTTTCCATAACCAGCATTCGCACTCCACCGACTCGCTGATTGTCATCGGCCTGCTGTCGCACTTCAGTTCAGACACGCCGGACTGCTGCGAGCTGCAACACCCGATGCGCTCTCTGTTGCAGGTGATGGAAAGCGAAACCGATACGCCCGTCATAAAGGGAAAAGCGTGTCGGATGCCCTCTCTCCGCGCTCCCCCTTATTCCGTTACCCTTTGATAGTGTTGTACCAACGCCTGGTATGCTCCATACCAACGTTGGGTATTCGTTGTACCGATGCTTGGTATTCGATGTACCAATCTTTGGTACTCGCCGTACCAATGTTTGGTATCCGTCGTACCTGCCTTTGGTACTTGCCGTACCAAGTACCGGTACAGAATTGGTATCATTAAGTAACTGAAATAAAAGCGATTATTCAAATGAAACAAATTATATTGGCGTTGATGCTTGCTGTGGCAGGTATCGGCGCAGCCGTTGCCGCAAACCCTATCAGGGAAGGCAACATGATTTCCGGCCATGTTCTTGTAAAAGGTTCGGAAGAGAATATACCGTATGCCACCGTTTTGATTGTAGGCAGCGGACAGGGAACAGTGTCCAATGAAGAAGGCCAGTTCGAGTTCAAGAACCTGCCGGCGGGCAAATATACGTTGCGCGTATCCGCCGTAGGCTATAAGACACAGGAAAAGGCGATTGAAGTAAACAAGGACTTTACGGCGGTGGTGCATTTCCAGATGGAAGAGGAAAGCTTCATGACCGATGAGGTCGTGGTGTCCGCCAACCGCAACGAGGTGAGCCGCAAGGCCGCTCCCGTGGTGGTGAACGTGATGAGCGCCAAGCTCTTTGAGATGGTGAACTCCACCGACCTTGCCAAGACGCTCAACTACCAGTCGGGCCTGCGGGTGGAGAACAACTGCCAGAACTGCGGTTTTCCCCAGGTGCGTATCAACGGTCTGGAAGGTCCGTACTCGCAAATCCTGATAAACAGCCGTCCCGTCATCAGTGCGCTGAGCGGGGTATATGGGCTGGAGCAGATACCGGTGAACATGATCGAGAGGGTAGAGGTGGTACGCGGCGGCGGTTCGGCGCTGTTCGGCGCCAATGCTGTGGGCGGAACTATCAATATCATCACCAAAGACCCCATCAGCAACTCCTTCCAGGTGTCGAGCATGTTCTCCAACATGGACGGCAAGTCCTGGGAGCAGTACATGGGCGGGAACGTATCCCTGGTGTCAAAAGACAACTCCTACGGCATCGCCCTCTACGAAAGCTACCGCAACCGCAATCCGTACGACCGTGACGGCGACGGTTTCTCCGAACTGGGCAAGCTGAACATGAACACCTTCGGCTTCCGCTCCTACTACCGTCCCACGCATTTCAGCCGTATCAACCTGGAGTATCACACCACCAACGAGTTCCGCCGCGGCGGCAACAAGTTCGACCTTCAGCCCCACGAGGCGGACATCACCGAGCAGACCAAGCACATCATTAACAGCGGCGGACTGAGTTACGACCTCTTCTGGCGCGAGTATAAGCATAAAATCTCCTTGTACGGCTCCATCCAGCACACCGACCGCAACAGCTACTACGGCGCACAGAAGGACATGAACGCCTACGGCAAGACGGACGACCTGACGTGGGTGGCAGGCGGCATGTACGTGGGCAACATGAACAACTGCCTTTTCGCCCCCGCCACCTTCACGGGCGGACTGGAGTATCAGAACAACTCCCTGCACGATGTCATGACGGGCTATCACCGCGATATGCAGCAGGATGTGCGCATCGCCAGCGCCTTCGTGCAGAACGAGTGGAAGATGAACGTACTGACCATGCTCGTCGGCGCCCGCCTGGACAAGCACAACCTGATAGACAAACTGATATTCAGTCCCCGCGTCAACCTGCTTTATAAGCCTACCGAGGACTTCCAGGCACGCCTGACGTACTCCACCGGTTTCCGCGCCCCGCAGGCCTACGATGAAGACCTGCACGTCACCGCAGTAGGCGGCGAAGGCGTGCAAATCAAGCTGGCGGACAACCTGCGCGAGGAGCGTTCCAACAGTTACAGCGGCTCGGTGGACTGGACCGCTCACCTGGGACACTGGCAGGCAAACATCCTTGTAGAGGGTTTCTATACCGACCTGCGCCACGTATTCGTGCTCGAGGACATCGGTAAAAACGATGTGGGCGATGTAATCAAGGAACGCCGCAACGGCAACGGCGCCCGCGTGTACGGAGCCAACCTCGACGCTAAGATTGCCCACGGCAAGGAAGCGCAGCTCCAGTTGGGCTTTACCGCGCAGCGCAGCCGCTACACCCGCGAGGAAGTCTGGACACAGGTAGACGGCAAGGATCTGACCACCAAGCGCATGCCCCGCACGCCCGACTATTACGGCTACTTCACCTTCTCGTCCGCTCCGCTGAAGAATTTCGACTTCTCCCTCTCCGGCACGTATACGGGCAAGATGATTGTACCGCACTATGCCGGATACATCGCGGAAGACCGCATGGAGACCACGCCCCAGTTCTTCGACCTCAACCTGAAGCTGAACTATACCTTCGTGCTGCACGACCATATCAAGTTCCAACTGAACACCGGTGTGCAGAATATATTCAACAGCTTCCAGAAAGACTTGGATAAGGGCGAGTTCCGCGATGCCGGTTATTTCTACGGTCCCACGCAGCCGCGTACGTTCTTCATCGGCTTTAAAATAATGAATTAGGATAACATTCACGATTTTTAAACCAATAATTCCGTGAATAATCCTATATTTGCCGGCAAAGCGCATGAATAATGAATACAAAACAGATACGCAACGTTGATATCTCCGGTATACAACACCTGCCCATGATTGACTTTATCGGCAATGATTTCGCTATTTTCGATGATATAAGGGACATCCCTTTCACGCCATATCCAACGCGTCTGAACGCTGCCTGCTTTGCCGTCTGCCGGAAAGGCTGGTGCAAGCTGAACATCAACTTGCGGGATTATGAAATGCGTGAAGGGATGCTTTGCATCATCCTGCCCGAGCAGATTGTGCAGCAGGGCGAGCGTTCCGATGATTTTTCAGGCAGCTTCATAGCCGTGTCCCGCGACTTCATGGACCTGGTGATACCCACGATGCAGCAACTGTTTCCCATGTTCTTCATGATAAAGGAGCGGCCTTGCATCGCTGTCACTGCCGACGAGTTGCAGGCGTTCGAGGAATATCACTCTTTCCTGTGGAGTAAGGTGAAGCTGAAGGACAATCCCTACCGCAAGGAGATTACGCAGGGATTGCTGATGGCGCTGTTCTACGAGATATACGATATCTATCAGGGACATGCCGTGAAGGAGCGCACTCCCAAAAGCCGCAAGGAAGATTTGTTCGAACGCTTCATCCGGTACGTGTACGAGTTTTACAAAGAGGAGAGGAGCGTGTCCTTTTACGCCGACAAGATGTTCCTTACGCCCAAGCACCTCTCTACCGTGGTGAAAGAGGTGAGCGGAAAGACGGCGGGCGAGTGGATTGACAGCCTCGTGATTCTGGAAGCGAAAGCCATGCTGAAATCCTCCGAGCAGAGCATTCAGGAGATAGCCGACGAGCTGCACTTTGCCAATCAGTCTTTCTTCGGCAAATACTTCAAGCATCACACCGGCTTTTCGCCCAAGGAATACCGGAAACAGTAATATCCGGCAACCTCCCGGTTCCGGCAGGTAAATAAAAAACCGGACAGCTACGGCAGGAATCTTTTCCTGTGCTCCGTGTGCTGCCCGGTATTTTTTTAGTGTACCCTAAAAAAACTAACCTTTCTCTTTCAAAAACTAATTTACTCTATCGTTTTCTAAATGACGTTGCAAATTTAAAGAGTTATTTTAAGGTACTGTTTGATATATATCAAAAAAGGATTATTTCCTGAACCGGCTCCAGAAACCGCCTCTCTTTTGTTGCGGAGTTTTATCGGTATCGCGATACAGCTCCTCATACGTCAGCTTCTCCTGAACCATGCGGTAGATGTCTCCCCAGTCGGGCAGGCCGCCCAGGTTGCGGTCGTCAATGAAGAGGTCCGCTTTCACCTTACGCGAGAAGCCGTGATGGGCGGCATCCTCTTCGGGATAGTCCCGGTTGACGGCATAAAACTCCACGCCCCGTTCCCTGCACCATTCCACGGCCTCGTCCAGCAGCTTTCCTTCACGTACAGTCCACAGTATCAGGCGGTGGCGGTCTTTAATCAGCATCTTCAGCGTATCGGTGGCAAAAGGGATTTCGTTCCCTATTTTAGGGTAACGGTGCTCTACGATTGTGCCGTCAAAATCAATGGCGATAGTCATGATGCTTATGTATTGCTTTAAAAACGGTAACTTGTTCCTATGGAAGCTCCTAAGACAAACGTATATTCTCCGCTTGTGTAGGTACGTGCCGAAGGAGTAATCTTGCCGTTATAACCTCTCAGATACTCTTCCGCAAAGATGTTCCAGCGGTCGTTCAGCTTGAAGCTCTGTTGCAGACCGCCCTGGATGCCGAAATAATTCTTGTCTTCCATTTCGTGGTGCGTATAGACGATACCGGCAAAGGCGTTGAGGTCGAATATGCGGTTCTCGCTATAATTGCCTATCATGTTGGTAAGGTTCAGCATGTAGTCGGCGGTGACAGACAGCGGATACACACCCCCGTGCTGATAAGCATACCGCCCAATCTCGATGCTTCCTCTTACGGCAGACAGCGGCGTGTACTGGCGTCCCACACCCAGGCTTATCTGTTGTCCCAGCATATCGGGAATATCCTTCATCTTCACACCTGCGGTGCGCATGGGGAAGTTGGTTCCCACGGTGGCATACGCAAAGTTATAAGGCTGGAAGAAGCCGCGTTTGGCATCGAAGTCGGCCTTTCTTCTACGGTACTGCACACCGAACATCACGCCTACATTCTGCATGTGTCTGTCCTGTGTGATGCCGCTCTTGAACGGTTGCGTATAGAAGCTCTTGCTGTATCGCGCCTCACCCGTGATACCGATTTGGTCTGACAGGAAATATACCAGTTGCATAGACCCCGTAGGACCGTGGAATGTACGGAGCTTCTTGGCATAGTCGCTGCTTCTGTGCGCCAGTACTCCGAATTCGTAGCCGGCGGAAAGGTTCACTTCCAGTCTCGGGTCTTCCACACTCGGCGAAATCAGCGTATTCAGGTTCACCAGCACTTCCGCTCTGCCGCCTCCATACACTTCCTCGCTCTTGAAGTTGTCCGAATTGAACGTATAGTGGAAACCGCCGAAGCCGCTGATGCGCCATCCCAGCGGCATGAACCATTTACCTATCGCCAGTGAAGCGGCAGGACCCAACGGTTGCAGCGCCGGCAGATTGTTGCGCACGGGCTTTCCGAAATCGCCCTGCGTACCGATAGCCGCTTCTATGAACATATTATCGCCCATATCTTCCGATTTCATCCTGATGGGAAGACCGGTAAAGCGGTAGGTCAGTCCGGTGTACACGCCATATCCCACGTCATACCGTTTGGGGCAGTCCGCACCGTCTATTCCGTCGGTATAGAGATATAGTTTGGGTTCCACATACCAGTCCCAGTTTCCCGACAGATGATAGCGTGCCTGCAAGCCGCCGTGTACTCCGCCGGCTATTTTGGCATCCATACCGTCGCGCTTGCTCACATAACCGCCTATACCCAATACGGTATACAGGCTGATGTGTGCGCCGCTTTTGTACCCGCCGATATAATCGGACAGGTTGAACAGGTGGTCCAGCTCGATGCCGCCCTGTTTCAGTTCATCGTTGAAGCCGCCCAACAGAGACACCCGGTAGGAGTTGAATGAACTTACATCCTTAGTCAGGGCAATACCGCCGTTGAACCATGCCGGCAGTGAAGAACTGCCCCTCAGTTTGTTCACACCGCCCATTACCGACAGGGAGAAATTCTTGCCCGGCTGGCTGTTGTTCACTTCTCTTCCCTGCGGGATATACCGTTTCTGCAATACATAGTCCATTGCATTGAAAGGCCTTTCGGTGCTGTCCTTCTTCAGGCTGTCGTCCTGCGCATGGAGCATTTCCGGCATTGCCGTACATGTGCAGATGCACAGTGCCGGAATCATATATTTCAATTTCATTTTCAATCCTTATTATGGTTATAGGTTAGACATATCCATAGCTGCCTGTATGATATCCTCGTTAAATTCACCGTCGTTCTGTGCGGTAGCCACGAAGCTCTTGTCGCGTTTGAAACATTCAGACAGGGCAATCACCGTATTCATGAACTCTATCTCACCCTCTCTGGCAGACAAGGTAGCTTTGAAATACCAGGTCAGTGCGCTGTCCTGCGGCAGTTTGGCAAGCGAAGCCTTGGCGGCGGCGTTGCCGGCGCGGTTATCCAGCGCCATGTACATCACCACTTCGTTCTGGGGCGATGAAGCCTTGATGGTTTCAAAAGTCTTGTGTGCACGTTCTTTCTCTTCCGAAGTCGTTCCGCCCTGGAAGTAGCCGCCCAAAGCCCATGTATAGGCTTTCAGCAGGTCGAATTTGCTGTCCTCCGGCAGAATCTTCACCAATACGCTGGCGTGCTCGAAGTCTCCCTTCTTGATGTACATGCACAGTTGGTTGGTCACCACTTCCAGTCGGTTCACGATTTCCGTACGGCTTCCGTCGGCATTCATGCGCGAATAGTCGGTGGAGTGGATGCTCAGGTCTATCAGCGGTTCCAGTATGGAAGTATCCACAGTATCCCTCTCCAGGTAAGAAGCTGCCAGGTTGTTGCCGGCAAGCGCCCACGGATGCTTTTGTTCCAGTGATTCCTCGTAAGCACGGCGGTACAGAGCTTCCAGTTCCTTTTCATCGGTTATCAGTTGGAACAGCTTCCAGTACTCATAACGTGTGTAGCTGCCTTTCAGCCCTTTTTCCCTGTATTGTGCCATGACTTCCTCGTCATTCGGTTCGCGGTATATCTCGTAGAGGCAGTTATAGTTCACCACGCGGAGTTCGTCCAGATAAGGCACGATGACGGTAGAGTACCAGTCGAGTTGTTTCAGCGCTCTGCCCTGCGCTCCGATATCCTTATGCTTTGCCAGAATTTCTTTCACCTTGCCGGCTTCCGTGCTTTTGCCGTCGCGTTCCAGCAGTTTCACCACTTCTTCCCACGGAGCCACTTCGGCATGCGGGTTGCGGTAAACGCGCTCCAGGGTATATTGGGGCAATATGGAGGTAATCTCCTGTTCAATCTTGCGCATACGTCTTTCGGCAAGGCTCAGGTTACTGCTGTAATGGCCGTCCGGAGAAGCCGTACCTGCCACGTGAAACTCCTTCAATACCGTACCCGGAGATTCGGCTATCTCTTTCAGCTTGTTTCTCAGCATGGCAAGGCTTTGTTTGTTTTCAGGCGTGTCCGTCAGTTGGTCGGAGTTGATGAGGAAAGACAGTTGTATCTTGTCCGACGTATTTCTTTTCTCTATCTGTGCCCTTTCCTTGTGCTGCAACGGATCCATCTGCTCCGAGAAGAGGTTGTATTGCAGGAACTTCATCGGGCGTTTGGTCTGGCACGTATTGATTTGGTACGTTCTGGAGTTCGATGCGCTGTAATCTTCCAGGTTCACGATGGCAAAGCAACTGTAGTTCCGGTTGGGGTCGGGTACGATGATGGTATCCGTCCAGTCCAAGTTCATGGCCCTTGTAGTCAGCGCCTCCGCTTTGATATACGGACGCAGCGGGTCACGGTCCATGTCATAGCCCATTTTGCGTTCCTGCGTCAGGGCATATTCCTTGCCGTCGTATACGGACGGGCGTGCAAAGGTTATCGTATCGTTCGTTTCGCAGTCCAGTACGTACGGCTGTATAATCAGTCGCGAGAAGCGGTTGCCGAAGTAGGGCGGCAGTTTGAAGGTATTGTACGGAATCAGCATGTTTCCGATAATCTTCGGCGCTTTCGGTTCCGGTTTCAGAACCAGCCGCATGGCGGTTACGGTCACACTCTCCAGCATCACTCCCTCGTCGATGCTCACATCTATTTTCATCTGATGTCTCACTTCCTTCAATACCGAGGGCGAGAGTCCCACTTTGAAAATCAGCGCACCGTTGTCCGGAACCAGTATTTCATAATACCCGTTCTCGTCGGTGGTTGTTTTCCCTTCCTGGTCCAGCAGCAATGTTTTCTCCTGGTCGTTGCTGTCCAGTATCTTCTTCATATCCTCGCCCACGGCTACGGTCTTGGCGGCATACACATCCACCGTCACGTCCGAGAAAGGCACTTTCCGGTTTTCGGCAATGTTATATACGGTACCCGATACCTTCACCATTTTCTGCGCCCAGGCAGTGCCGGTACCGCATCCCGCCACAACCAGAAGCAGGATCCATATTTTTAATCTTTCAGTAATCATTCTCCGTATTATTTAAAAATGTAAGTACACGAAATTCCCAGTCCCATGGGCATCACCTTGTGTCCGGTGGTGTTGTAGTCTCCCGGTTCGGGCAATCCCTTCTCGTAGCGTTTCTCCCTGTACCACATCAGTGATATTCCGGCGCTGAATTCTATGTTGAAGCGTTTGCCCAGCGGCAGTACATATCCGTACACCATTCCCGGGCCTACGGCATCGCCGAAGTGGTGTGTATCCGAGAATGTGGCGTTATACCTCATGCCCTGTATGCCCAGGCCTATGAAGCTCTGCACCATTGCCCGTCCGCTCACCCAGTATCTCACTTGCGCTTCCGTACCTTTGATGCTGCAATCCAGCGGGTTCTGGTCAAGGCTGTAGAAAGCTCCCGCCATAACGCTGGTCCGGTTCGATGTCACCAGTTCCAGCGAGAAGTTCGGAGTCAGGTTTCCCCAAAGCAGTGCGTTTGTTCTTCCGGCAATGAGCTGTGCCTGCGCATTACTTGCCGTGCATGCCAGTACAGCTATCACTATCAGCCTCGCCCATATACTTTTCTTTTTACAATCTTTTGTCATACGAATCTCTTATTTTTGTCTCTGACTGTACTTGTTTCTGATAGAGCTGAAGCGGTACACGAATCCTACGCGTATATCGCTCACTACGGGGTAGGGCAGGAAATGCCTGTCTCTGCTCTTTGTACGTATCAGGTGGTTATCTTCATATTTATATTTGTCATATTCGGCATAGGCTGCTCCCACGCTCAGACCCAGGTCCAGGTCTATTGCGCCCTGTTTGCATTTGTATACGGGCAGCTGCCATCCGCCGGTCAGTCCGGCATGGAACATATCGCCGGCGATGCCTTTGCCCCATGCTCCGGCAAACTTGCTGTATCCGGCATAGAAGCCCCAGTAGTAGGTACGCCAGAATTTGGGAATCTTGGACTGTCCCGTCTTTACGGTAAAGGAAGGTTTGGCATATCTTTTCACTTCCAGTCTGTAATCGTTGATTTTCATCTGTATGCGTTCGTTCATACTGATTTTGGCATTGCCGTTCCATTTGGCGCCTATGCCCACTACCCACCGGTTGTCGGTAGAACTTGAAAGGTCAAATTCCACTTTGGCATTCGGCAACAGCAACAGCCAGTCCATTGCATTGGTTTCAAACGCCCACCGTTCTTTGGGCGAAATCTTTTCGGAGGTTTTCTGTTGGGCGTATGCTCGGACGCTTATCGCGCCCAGCATCGCCAGAAACAGAAACAGTACCTTTGTCCTATTTGTCATCAGTTGTCAATGTTTAGTTCTATATTCTGTATATCAGAAGTTGTAGGTCAGTCCGGCAGTCAGTGCGGCTGCACCTTCCCCTTTCTTTCCGCTGGCGCATCCGTCCAGCTTGTCCCCTACGAGATTACCTTTTATCTCGACATTGATGTCCAGATGTTCCGATACCTTAAAGCGGTTCAGCACACCTACGGTAAGCACTCCTGTGGTGGTATTCAGTCCGGGGGCGTTGGCCACACCGCCGCCCACCAGCGGAATGAGGCTGTATGTACGTTCTTCGTCTACACCGCACCACCAGTTCAGCACGTCCACCATGATGTCGGCATGATACATCATGAAATTCCACGATTCGCTGCTTCCGTTCATGGCTTCGCCCGAAGCGTGCATTCCGCTTATCTGCAATCTGGCGCCTAATACGGGAGTAATCCATTTACCGCCGCTTACGTCGCCCGTAATGGAAATGCGGTTTCCGAATTTCGTGTGCATGTCATAATCGCCTACGTATACTCCGGCTCCTACCGAACCGCTTACAAACCATTTCTCATTGGCCGGATAGGCCTCCATTTTGCCTTGTGCGGCAACGGTAGTCCCTGCCGAAGCAAGAACTACCGCTGCCAATATCCAAGGTCTTAGACTAAAAAAATGTTTCATTATTTCGAAGTAATTGTTATTCTGCCATTTGGGCTTTCAGGTACAGCTTTTTCGCGAACTTCATATCATGTTCCACCATGATTCTTACAAGTTCCGGGAAGCTGGTCTTTGTCGGGTTCCAACCCAGCAGCGTCTTGGCTTTAGTCGGGTCACCCAGCAGTTGTTCAACTTCGCAGGGACGGAAATATTTCGGATCCACTTCCACCACTGCCTTTCCTGTTTTCACATCGATACCCTTCTCGTTCACGCCTTCGCCTTCCCAGCGCAGTTCTATGCCGGCTTCCTTAAAGGCAAGTGTGGCAAACTCGCGTACGGTGTGCATCTCTCCGGTGGCAATCACGAAATCTTCCGGTTTGTCGTGTTGCAGGATAAGCCACATACATTCCACATAGTCTTTGGCATATCCCCAGTCGCGGCGTGCATCCAGATTACCCAGATACAGCTTATCCTGGAATCCCTGTGCAATGCGTGCGGCAGCCAATGTAATCTTGCGTGTAACGAAAGTCTCGCCGCGGCGTTCGCTCTCATGGTTAAAGAGGATACCGTTCACGGCATACATGTCATAGCTTTCGCGGTAGTTCTTCGTAATCCAGAAACCATACTGTTTGGCTACGCCATACGGGCTGCGCGGGTAGAACGGGGTAGTCTCCTTCTGCGGCACTTCCTGCACCTTGCCGAACAGTTCCGAAGTAGATGCCTGATAAATTCTTGTCTTCTTCTCCATGCCCAAAATGCGCACGGCTTCCAGCATACGCAGCGTACCTACCGCATCGGCTTCCGCCGTATATTCGGGTACGTCGAACGAAACCTTCACGTGGCTCTGTGCGGCAAGATTATAAATTTCATCCGGCTGCACCTGCTGTATGATGCGTATCAGCGAGCTGCTGTCCGTCATATCTCCATAGTGCAGGTTCACCAGGCGGTCTTTCTTCATGTCGCGTACCCATTCATCCAGGTACAGATGTTCGATACGTCCGGTATTGAACGAAGATGAGCGGCGCAATATACCGTGAACTTCATAACCTTTGTCAATCAAAAATTCTGCGAGGAACGAACCGTCCTGTCCGGTGATACCGGAGATTAATGCTACTTTTTTCATTTTGTGTATAAATTAATTAATTTGATATTTTTTCTTTTAATAAGTGTCCCAGAAAGATGGTATTGCCTATGATATATCTTTTCCACATTCTCTTGGGTTCCTTTATGAGCCGGTAAAGCCATTCAAGACTGTGTTCCTGCCACCATAAGGGGGCACGCTGTATATTTCCCGCAAAGAAGTCGAACACAGCGCCGATGGTACCGATCGGACCTTTTACATCCAACTCTTTCAGATGTGCGTATGCCCACTTTTCCTGTTTGGGGGCAGTCATTCCCACCCATAGCAAATCGGGCGTTACACGGTTCACCGCTTCTATCATCCGGCGGTTATCCTCTTCGGAAAATTCCGCTTTATAGGGTGGGGAATAGGTCTCTATCCGGATATTGGGATACAATCCGGCGGCTTTGGCCTTTATTTTCTGTAAAGTACCTTCGCTGCTACCTAAGAAGAAGCAAGTACCGCCTTTCGCGTTCAGTTTTTTCATTTCGTACTGAAACAGGTCCCATCCGGCAATGCGCTCTATCTTCTCATGCCGCAGCAGTTTGAATGCCAGTACGATGCTCGCTCCGTCCGGAATCAGCGCATCGCCTTTCAGCAGCGCTTCGGCAAAAGCGGCGTCTTTCCGTGCGGTATTGTAAGAATGTGCATTAATGGTGTTAATCAGCAGTTTGCCTTCCGGCAACGTGTCAAGTTCACCCGGGTGTCCCAGCAGTGAAATAGTTTTCAGTCTCAACATGTATGATAAGGAATATTTGCCGTAGAGTACGCTACGCTACTGCCTGTCACATAAGCGATTGTTACGGACAGGCAGATAATATAAGGAATGTTTCTCCGGCAAAATTAAGTCAAATGTATTTGATAGCCAAGAAAAAAATGAAAAATGTATAAATTTATCATCTTTTTCCTGGCTTTTCTCAATCTGTCCGGTGATTGATGCAGATACCTTTCAGGTACCATTCGTACAACCGGTGTATACCTTCGTCTATCTCCACCTTATGATGCCATCCCAGGTTGTGCAGTTTGGTTACATCCGTCAGCTTGCGCAGCGTGCCGTCCGGTTTGCTTGCATCCCATCTCAGTTCGCCCTTGAAGCCGATTTCCGCCATGATTTTTTCCGCCACTTCCCTGATGCTGAGTTCCTTTCCGGTTCCCACGTTGATGTGGCAGTTGCGTATCTCTTTCGAACCTGCCGCATATGTATCCTTGAAGTCCACGTTCAGCAACACATGTACGCTGGCATCCGCCATTTCTTCGCTCCAGAGGAATTCGCGCAGCGGCTTGCCCGTGCCCCACAGCGTAACGGCTTCCGGCGTAATTCCGAATTTTGCCAGCTTTGCCAGTATCTCCTCATCGGTGCAGCTTCCGTTCACACCCTCTACCGGGCGCAGGTCTATATCCTTGCGTACGGCATCCCAGTTGCCTTCGTTCAGGCATTTGGCAAGGTAAATCTTACGTATCATGGCGGGCAGCACATGGCTGTTCTCCAGGTGGAAGTTATCGTTGGGTCCATACAGGTTGGTAGGCATCACCGCTATGTAGTTCGTGCCGTATTGCAGGTTGAAGCTTTCGCACATTTTCAGTCCGGCAATCTTGGCAATGGCATACGGTTCGTTGGTATATTCCAACGGCGATGTCAGCAGCACTTCCTCTTTCATCGGCTGCGGAGCTTCACGCGGATAGATGCAGGTACTGCCCAGGAAGAGCAGCTTCTTCACTCCGTGTCTGAAGCTTTCACCAATCACATTCTGCTGTATCTGTAAGTTCCGGTAGATGAAGTCCGCCCTGTATTGCAGATTGGCCATGATGCCGCCCACGTGGGCGGCAGCCAATACCACGGCATCCGGTTTCTCTTCATCGAAGAATTTCTTTACAGCAACTCCATCCAACAGGTCCAGCTCCTTGTGGGAGCGGCCTGTCAGATTAGTATATCCTCTTTGCAGCAGGTTGTTCCAGATGGCGGAACCCACCAGTCCGTGATGGCCTGCTACAAAAATCTTAGCGTCTTTTTCCAACATAATTTATCAGGTATGATTATTCTTTATCTTTTTCTTTCACTTCGCTGCGGCGTGCCTTTTCGGTGTAGCGCAGTTCCTTTTCAATGGTCATATCCTTGCCCAGACCATACGTATGCAGTCTTTCTGGTTCTATACCCACCTTCACGAGGAACTTCTTCAAGGCTTCGGCACGTTTCAGCGTCACTTTCTTGTTTATGGCTTCTCCGCCCGTATGGTCGGCATAGCCGCAGATGTCAATCTGTACTTCCGGATTCTCTTTCAGTGTTTTGGCAATGGTGAAGAGTTCGCGTGCATACTTGTCCGTATCCAGTTTCCACTTTCCGCGTTCAAAGTATACGGCGGGCAAGTCTTTCGGGAAACCTTTGCATACCACTACTTCCGGAGATTTTTCAAGCACTTTCTGTTCGATGTAGATAGTATCGTGCACCACTTTCGTAACGGTCTTTGTAGCGCGCTTCCACATAGGCAGATAGCCCGGAGCGTACATGATGTTGTCTTTCTTGCGTCCCTTGCTGTTGCCTACCTTCCATATCAGACCAACCTGTGCCGTAACCATGCTGTTGTGTTTGGTGGTATTGATGGAGTTGATACCGTCGAAGTCCTGATTGTTAATCCAGATCATACCTCCCTTCAACTGTACGTCGAAGTTGTGGTTTATCCGGTAACGTACGGCAAGGTCGCCTCCCAGTCCGAGATTAACCTTGTTGTCGAGTTTGTCGGCAAACTGTTCGTCGTTGGAGCGGTTCTTGACGGTAGACGAGAACTTCTGCAGGTAGATACCCGGTGCCAGCACCACAGCCCAGCGGCGGTCACCGTCGCTGCGGCGGAAGAGGTTCAGCAGGTTTACCTCTGCGTTCAGTCCGAAGTTCCATGAGTGAACCGAAGAATACAAATCCTTGTAGTAGCTTCCGCCTTCCGGAAAGTCCACGTTATAGTAAGTGTTTCCGTTGGGCAGCAGTACGAAGTCGTCCTCGTAGCGTTGCGAACCGGCGCGGTTGCTTCCGTAGTCCACAGAGAGGCGTGCTCCGAAAATCGGATTGAACTGGTAGCTTCCCTGCAAACCGAACATATAGCCTGCCCAGTTGTTGTTACCTCTGCTCACGGAACGGAAATCGCCTGCATAGAATGGCATTCCGATGTTCACTCCGATGCTCCACCGTGAGTAGTCTTTGTACAAAGTCTTTTTGTCAGGATAGTCCTTCCAGGGGTCGTCCACTTTGACCACCTCTTGTGCCATGGCTTCCATGCCCGGCAGAGCTGCCAGACAGAAACCGGCGATGATGTATTTCAGTGATTTCATAAACGCTTTGTTTTAAATGTTATTACCGGTTATTTTTTTTGCAACTCCACGCAGATATAGGCAGGTTCTCCATAGTTGATTCCGTCCTTGCGTGCCTGCAGTCCGATTACCACTTTGTAGCCGGTAAGGTCATCGGTTACGCGCGAGGGATCCAGAGTCAGACCCATGGAAAGCGCTCCGTTGTGCATGTCTACCTTTATGTAGTTTGCCAGGTCCGGTTGCGGCTTTCCGGCTTCGTCATAAATAATGCCCAAGCTGTAAACAACCGGGATATTCTGGTTGCTTTCGTTTGCCGTTGAGGAGCCTAAAACTTCTGTTTCAAATACCGGCAGGTTATCTACAATTTGAATGACTTTTGTATCGACATTCTTCACTTCTCCCAGCACAGCGTGTTTGTAGATGTCCTCTTCTGCAAATGCGCTCAGTCCCAGGTCTGCTTTGGTGCGCACCACTTCTGTTCCCGATTTGAACTCATATGTAGTCTGGTCTTCGCTTTGGGCAGGCACGTAGCGTACACCCTTATAGCTTGTAGAGCGGTTGTTATTGCTGTTTTCAAACTCAACGGCTACGGTAAACGGCATCTTGTGAGTCACCGGATCCACTGTAGGCAGTTCGCAAGTAGCCGTAACGGTGAATATGCCTTCGGCTGCATCTTTTACAGCGACTTTTTCTACTGTAAATGCCGGTCCTGCATCACCTGCTCCACGTGTAGGAATGGCTTCTCTGGAGTCGATGTGGAAGTAGCCTTCCAAAGCGGTCACTTCATTAAGCACGTCTGCCGGATTGATTTTCACATTTACATTCAGCTCATATTTGTTGCCTTCACGCGGCTTCAGTTCCACTTCCTCGTTACTGCTGTATTGCGGAATGATTACCATACTCTGGATGCGGTTGAACAAACGATCAACTTTCTCTTCCAGTTCCGTGCATTTGTTTTTCAGTTCGTTGATTTCTCCCTGCATCAGGGCCAGCTGATCCTTGATTTCTTTGGTTGCCTCTTCAATCAGCTTGTTCATTTCGTCTTTGTTAGGAACATTGTTCAGTTGCTCGTATATCCCTGCGAGTAATTGATTAATCTCTTCCTTGTTGTAGTAGTCGGCAAGCATGTTCTCCACTTCTGTAATTGTGACGAACTTATCCATTTTTCCGTTCAGTTCATCATACTTCGTCTGTAAGTCGAGAATATCTTTCTGATTCTTCAATACATCAGCTTTCAGTTGTCCCAGGTCGGGCAATTCTGCGAGGGCGTCTTCCAGTCTTTTATAAATTTCGTCTACACGTCCCGACAACGCATTATAATTATTATTCAGTGCCAGAAAGCCTGCATTCATCTTACTTTCCAGTGCGCTTAACAGTGCAGCCTGCTGTGTCTGATTGTCCTTGAGTTGGAGAATGTCATTCGTGTTCTTGTTCACGTAAGCTTGCAGTTCGTTCAGCATCTGTTTGATTTGACTCAGGTCTGCCGGGGGCACGCTTCCGTTTTCAAGCGAATTCAGACGGTTTTCTATGTCGGCAATGGCATCGTCATAGATTTGTTTCATCTGTTCAACCTGTTTTTCCAAGTCAGTTACACGTACTCCCAGTGCATCCAATTGTTTTTCCAGAGCACTGATGCGTGCCGTATGGTCTTTTACGATGCTTTCCACATTACCCATTCTTTCATCCAGCTTTCCGTACAGCGATTCTATGGACAAATATTTCTCGTTAAGTTCTGCCACTTTGGCTTGCAGGTCTTTCAAGTCATTCTGGAGTTGTTCTACCAGTTTGGACAATTCGGGGTCTGTAGTGCCGCCACCATTGTTTATGGCTTCCCATATTTTTTCTATTTGAGCATTATAATTGCCTATCAGCTTATTGATACGCTTGTCAAGCTCGTCATAGCGGGTGTTCAGGTTCTGAACCGTATCCTGCAGTTTGCTTACCGCATCAGAGATGCCTTCCAATTGTGTATCGATTTCATTGATTCTACCATCCACTTCATTCTTTAAATTCAAGATGTCGTTTTTGGTATCTTCCCTCAGTTGTTCCAGATTCTGTGCATTTTCCTTTGCCGCATTATCCAGTTCTTCGAGTTTACTGTCTATTCTTTCGAGGTTATCGGTCAGTTTCTGGTTCAGCTCTTCCAATTGCTTCAAGGCATTTTCCAGCTTTTGCTTCTCTTCCAGTTGCGATTCTTTCAAATTGGCTATTTCTTCTTTCAAGTCACTGATAGCCTTTTCGGTTGCATTCTGCTTTTCCTGCAAGGATTGGTACTGCTCTTCAAGCTTCCGGATACGTCCGTCCAGTTCATTGTATTTGGCAGAAATCTCGGCATCGATTTCCTTGGACAGTTCCAGCAATTTTTTGTCGAATTCCTGTACTGTCTGTTCAATCATGTTCTTTATGTTCTGGTCATTCTCCTCCATTGCTTTCTGCAACTCGGCAATCTTTCCTTCCAGCTCATTTTTCGTAGTCTCCAGGTCTTTGATAAGCTTGCTGATGCTCTCCTTGAATTCGGCATGCTCCTTGGCTGCTTCCTGCAAGGTTACAATCTGCTTTTCAATCAGTTCGATTTTTTCCAGCAGATTGTCAACGTTAATATCGCCATTTTCAATCTGATTCCGAAGAATTTCGATTTGGCCGTCATAATCTTTCTGGCAGCCGGTCATTAAAATACAGCCGCTTCCTGTAAGCAACAACATAGCTGCGAACAGAGACATTGTTGAATTTCGTTTCATAATCACTAATGTTTTAAAGTAAAACGTTTGATATTTTGTTCTTCTTTCAAGCTACATACCAGGAGTGCACCGTTCCGTTCGGCAATGATATAGCCGTCCAGTCCTTCCACCACCACTTGTTTCTCTCCGGCAGTGTGCACAATACAGTTGTGGCAGTTGTGCAGGCTGATGTCATTCCCCACACCTGCATTTCCGTGTTCGTCCTGCGGCAGCAGGGTTCTTAGCGAACCCCAGCTGCCCAAATCACTCCAGCCGAATTCGGCAGGCAGTGTATAGATGCTTTCCGCTTTCTCCATTACAGCGTAGTCTATGGATATTTTCTCACAGGTGGGGAAGAGTCTTTCTACAGTGTCAGCCTCTTGTGCTGTGTAGAAATCCCGGCTCATTTCGTCCATAATAGCAGCCAGGTCCGGAGTAAACTTGCGTATGGCATCGGTTATGGTATCCACGTTCCACACAAAAATGCCGGCATTCCAAAAGTAGCTGCCGTGGGCAACGTATTCTTTGGCAGTTTCTACATCCGGCTTTTCTTTGAAAGCGCCTACCTTGTATATTTCAGTACCGTTAATCTGTTCCGCAGCCTGTATATATCCGTATCCGGTTTCCGGACGGCTGGGTTTGATGCCTATCGTTACAATGGAACAGTTTGTGGCGGTAAAATCGAGTGCACAGCGCATTACCCGTTGAAACTCACCGGTGTTTATCACCAGCGCGTCCGACGGAGTTACTACGATATTTGCCTGCGGATGCTGTTTCTTTATCTTCCAGCAGGCATAGGCAATGCAGGGTGCCGTATTGCGGGCAGTCGGCTCTGCCAGGATGTTGCATTCGGGCAAATCGGGCAACTGTTCTTTTACAATATCCGTATATTTCTCGCTGGTCACTACCCAAAAGTTTTCCATTGGGCATAGCGGTGCAAATCGCTCTACGGTAAGTTGTATCAGTGACTTGCCGCATCCCATTACATCAATAAACTGTTTGGGATATTCAGGTGTACTCATCGGCCAGAATCGGCTTCCGATGCCACCAGCCATGATCACAATATGATTTTCCATCTCTTTTTAATAGTAAATTTTGATAATGTATGTTTATATCAATGAATAGCACAACCTATGGTTATGATTTCAATGTCCGTAATTGCTTTTAAAGAATGCAGGGTATTGGCAGGTATGCTGATAAAGTCTCCACTGCTACACATTATCTGTTTCTTGCCGACTGTCATTATCGCATCTCCTTTTTGAAACAGGAAGAATTCTTCCATGGTAGGGTGTAGGTGCTCTGCTGCTTCTTCTCCGGCTTTTAACCGGGTTACGGCAATTTGGGTGAGGGGAGTGGATGTTTCCTGACTATTGAGTAATACCCATTTTTGGCCAACACCATGTGTGGTAGTGATAATAGGTAACTCTTTAATATTTTTCTTAGTTGTTTCCATTTAGTACTTTATTATAAAGCCTAATCATTTGCTGCGCTTTATTGTCCCATGAAAGTTCTTCTTGTCTTTGTTTACAATTATTGGATAATTTTTTGAGTATGTTTTTATTACAATATAGATAATTTATTTTTTCAGCAAAATCATTTATTGATTGTGTAGGAGTACTAAAAGGAATTTTTATTCCAACCTTTTCATTAATTACATATCCAAATCCACAAGCGTCAAAGCACAATACTGGTAATTGACAACTGATAGCTTCTAAAACAACCGTGGAAGTATCTTCACTGACACTTGTAAAAAAGAAAAGATCTGCCTTGCACATCAGAGATAATATTTCCTGGTTAGTTTTGCTTCCATACCATGTAACTTGTTTTTCAATACCAAGTTTGCTTGATAGTTGTTTGTAGTATTTTATTTGTTGCTGATTACCGGTACCACAAATTTCAAGTTCTATGTCATTTATATGTTTTAGTTGTGCAATAGTCTTTAAAGCAATTTCTAATTGTTTGCGAAAATCAAATTTACCTACCCATAATATTTTTAGTCCTTTTTTTTCAAATTTGTTTAAGTCAGCTTTTAATTCATTATCAATATAACATCCTGTTTCTGGTATAATTACTGATTCTAAATGTTTATATCTCTTTATCGCTTGATAAGAATCAGGAATAGAGCTAATAAGTAAATTTGCTTTTTCTAGTGCAGAATTAACCCTTTTATCGTATTTTATTTGAAATATGTTGATATAGTTCTTTAATTTATTGAATAACAACATTTTTATTCCTGCTTTCTGTAAATAAGCTTCTGGAAATTGTTTTAATCCACCAATTGGTCCCCATACAAATGGCTTTTTTTCTATTTTCCACAAGTATCCGGGTTCGCGAAAACCTATCATGTTCAATTGGTGAACAATGTCTATATGTTGTTCTGCTATAATTTCTTTAGCAATTTCATAGGTCTTCCATTGCCACTCTTTATAATATTTGTAAAATCGCCAGTCTCCTTGGTGCCAGCACATTTTTCTTATTTCATCAGATACCGGATTATAATGGAAATGCATATTCTTTCCTTGGGGGAGAGTAGGGAGCATTGCTTCTATTTTTTCTCTGAACTCTCCTTCTGTGATAATGTGCAATTCACAATATTTGGCAAGGTTTACGCACCAATTCCAAGCCATACCAGGCTCACTTCCCATATTGGGGGAGCAAGCATATGCGTTAACAAGAATATTTAGCATTTTTCTTATTAGAATTATCTATTATTTTCTTGAGGTAATCTCTAGACTCTATTACTAATGTTTTTAATTTTCCATTATCTATTTTATTATATGCAGAAGCCGGATTGAATTTTATTATATTATCTTCATATAATATATGATTTTCCATACCCATCTTGTTTAACAATGAAATCATGCGTCCGTTGTTTTTTCTTTTTTGATTAAGAACACAACAAAATGGAGTTGCAAAATTTATAGAAAATGCAGTGCCATGGAAAGAGTTAGTAACCATACAAGAAGCATTTGCTATTAACCAAAGAAATTCAGAAGGACCTGCGTCTAATATATTGATAGTACCAGAATAGTTTTTCATTCCATATGCTCGTTTGCAAATACAGTATATGGGAATTTTTCTCTCTTTTCCTATTTTTAAAGCCGTATTTATTAATATTTTTGATGGTAATAATTGGTAGACTAATACATAGCTTTTAGGTACTATTCCACTCATTGGTTTCATATATAGGCTCCAGGTGTTTTTGTCCAATAACAAAGTAGGGTCAACGACTAATTTAGCCTTTCTTCCTGTTAATTGTTCTACAAGTTTTACTCCGCTTTCCTCTCTGACAGAAATCTCATCAAGATTATTTAATAAATTAGTATATCGATTTGATAAATTAGAAGAAATTGATGATACTCCGAAAGAAGAAGCATATGTTAACTTTGGAGCATTTTGTGGAGCAAAAGTTAGAAAATATGGCTCAATGGAGGAAGAAGCAGAAGGATTCCATACTTGATCACTCCCTACTATGTATATATCATAATCCATATTGGCATGATATAATTCATCCATTGATTTATATTGTCGTGAATAGCATCCATAATCGATGAAGGATTGATAATTTTGCTTTCTTCGCTTTTCATTTTTATTGAATATAGGTAATATTTTGTCTACGGCCCAGTTCACTAACCTATATTTCAACCAATACATAAATTTCCCTTTGATGTTTGTCGTTATAAATGGTTGTGATAAAGCAGTATCCTTAAATTTCCAGTTTTTATAGTAAAGATAATCTATTATTTCTACTTTATGCCCCATTTGTTCCAATTGCTTTTGTGTAGCAAAAGCTTGTAGCTCTGCTCCATAATTGTTAACCTTACAAATGGTGATTATTCCGATTTTCATATTCGTGTATTTTTTGTAATTTAGGTATTGGCCATTTTACCCCCCCCCTATTAACTATTTTTAATAAATTAGGGGCGTTTTCTTGTAATTTCTTTATAGTCTGTTGCTTTCTATATTTTGTTAAGTATATTGTTGCTAATTTATAAAAAGCCCAAAAGAGCTTATAAGGCATTTTATTAGTTAATATATTGAAACGCAACTTTTTTGAAAGAACTTTTCGGAAAAAGTTTGGCCACATTACTATTGGGTGATATTGGATAAATTTATAACCAGTAAACAAATGTGGATTTCCGTCAATAGCAGTACGTAGGGAGTCTTCAAAAGTATAAATAGAATCCGCATTTTTTATTAAAGAGTTTGCTTTGGAGTTATTCGCAATAATAAGCGAAACCCCTTGTTTATAATAATCAGGTACTGGTAATCCCCAAAAATCTGCAAGGGTAATATCTGCTACTCTGTTTATTTCTGAAAATTGACAATTACTACAACTTTTGCGGTCAAGCATCCAACCTGCATAAATAGAGTAGAAGATATCATCCTTTCTTTTTAACTTAACCTCTTTTCCATTTTGTTCAATAGTAGTACATTGCGAGAATTTCCAATCTTGTGTTCCTTGCCGTTTATCACGAAAACGGTATATATGGGTTGAATTATAGTATTTTAAATGTAAATCTAGTGCTTCGTAGCTAGCAATACCATGACATACTACCTCAATAGTAACAAGTCGTTCATTGTCTTTCTTCTTTCCTAACAAACCATATAAACCTGCTATTTGGCAAGGACATCCTGAAAATAGAACCCAATATCCAGCTTTTAATTTTTCTATAGTTTCCTTATATATACCTTGTGTATTGCTTTGTATATATTTACTATTAGTTAACAAATATATATCTTCTTCTTGTTCTATTAGTTTGTGATGTACTCTATTGTTTATGAGTGTGGCACCTACTACTGCTACTTTTGTTTCCTTATGTAAATGAAAAAAACTTTGTGCTAATCCTGCAAAACCGCCTCCAGAAGCAGCGTTTATACGTGTCTGTTCATCATTCGCCCATCCTCCATAAACTTTCATATCTTTAAATCTGTTCTTTCTTATGGGGGTTATTATAGGGCATACTTTTTCACATAAACCACAATTTACGCATTTGTTTGTATCTATTTCTACAAATGGTATATGATTTTTTTCTACGACTGTTATAGCATTATGGTAACATGTATCATTACATGCCATACACCCGGTACAATATTTATGAGATGCTAAATTGGGCATATTTTTCCAAATATTTAAGATGAAGAGCTTTTTCTTCATTAGTAGCAAATCTATTTTTTATTTTACTTGCAGGTACTCCACCCCAAATTTCACATGGAGGTACATCTTTAGTTACAACTGCACCAGCTGCTATTACTGCTCCTTTACCAATTGTAATTCCTCCTAAAAGCATAACCCCATTACCAATCCACACATCATCCTCTATTTTGATAGGTTTACTTTCTCCACGTGGTGATTCCCATATTGTTTTTTCTGGTATTGAGGTTATATGGTCATTGCCTTCTAGGCAACAAACTCTTCCAGCAAAAAGAACATTGTTTCCAACAAATAAATCAGAAGTTATACTGCAATATTTTCCAAATTGCACATTATGTCCTAATACTATTTTTCGTTTAGCAAATTTTGTATGAGACATTATTCTAACAAAGCCATGATATTCTACCCATGGAAAACGGATATTCAAAAGATACCAAGTACGCAATATATTGATAATATATCTTAGTGCAAAGTTTAATTTGTTTGTTCCTCTTGGAATATTGTAGTATTCTATTTTCATATTTCCATTATATTTTTAAACGCAATAACATAGTCTTGAAATGTACATGGCATTAAATTTGTACGTTGTTTATTGCATTTGAAGTATTTTTTACAAGCATTATTAAGCGTCTGAATGAATTCCTTTTCATTTAATGGATCAAAAAGAATCCCATTATCTTCCGTGATAAAATCTGTTGCACCTATGTATTTACTTGCCACTACGGGACATCCTAAAATAAGTGCTTCATTAATTACTGCTCCAAAAGGCTCATATCTGCTTGGAAGTAGAAAAAAATTTGCCATATCATACCAAGCATATAGATTAATACTAGAATAGAAACCAGCAAAAATAACCTTATTCACTAAACCCAAATTTTCAGAAAGTTCCTTCAAATATTTTTCTAAATGACCGCTTCCGACAATTACTAGTTTATAATTGTCAATTTGGGCTGCAGCAAACGCTTTTAACATTAAATCAATACCTTTTACTTCCACAAGTCTTCCTATAAAAAGTATTAAATTATCTTGGCTTGTTAAACCGAATTTTTCTTGATATGACCGAATAATAGAAGGAAAACTCTGTTTATATTTGAGTAAAGTGATAGGATTCTGAATGTTGGGACAAACGTCTATATGTAGATTAGGAAAGTTTCGGTTGTACCATTGTTTAACAGACTTGCTATAGACAATAATTCCATTGCAGTTTTTAAGAATATATTTTCGACATAAAACTTTTATACCATGTACTTTGTCAGCTATCTGTACATTATCAGAGGTTGTAATAACATATTTATAATGAAATATCCTTAACTGTTTATACAAAGCAACAAGAATACTTGTTGGAGAGTATTCATGAGAAAAAACAATATCAGGCTGTGATTTACGAATGATATTTGCGATACCTAACCGGAATGGTTTTGTTCCAATTGTAAAACCATTATTTAAAAATATCGTATTTACATTATGTAATTTACTCAGTAGTTCTTTTCGGTCGTATGTAAAGCCTTCACAATTTGCATTTGTAAATACTATTGTCAAATTATAATACTTTCCCATCTCGTTGAATACATCTATTCGCCAAGGTGGAAGATATTGATAAAAATATATGGCTGCTGGTTTATTCATGATTAATGTCGTTTTTTATATGTACTATACAATTGATTATATAATCCTTTGACTGTGTTTTTCCACCCAACCATTCTTATAGTAAACCACAAAGGAGAATTTTTATGTTTTGTTAATTTTTTTAAGTTCTCAATAGGCATATTAATAGTCTTGTGTAAAGCCACTTTCAAAAATGGAATTCCATGATGACTAGAATTAAATATAATCTTATGGATTCCATTGTGATTTCCAATAAAAACATTTTGTTCTTGATCCCATATTGACTTTTCAGAATAGAAATAAAATATAGGGATACTGGAGTTAATCCATTTGCTTATATCATAATATTCTTTTTTGTCCGTATTTCTCAATCTAAAGATAAGTGGATTAACAGTTTCATTGCTTTTTTGTAATAAAGATTTGATTTCAAATTGAGGATTAAATGTTATAATTTTTTTAGCCTTGAGAATTGAACCATATAGCACAGCTGCATAACCACCTGCCGAACTTCCTATCATGATAGTTTGGTATCCATAAGTTTCTTTTTCAAGAAATTCTCTTAAACGAGTGGGACTATTTATGTTTTTATTGATGCCTTGCAGGTACCATTGTTTAAAGAGATCACGAATAAAAATATGTTTAGACGCTTTGTTTATGCGACACTTGTACCATTCAAAAAAGTTTCTTTCAATAATACGTTTTTTGAAAATATCCTCTGTATTCGGAAAATAAATATTGTTTGAACTGAAATATATAGCACATATATTTTTGTCTCCTTTTTCATCATATTCTATTAGATAATTAGGACTCTGATTATATATGTTCTTCACAATTTGCGAATCTACTTGAAAAACAAAGCAATTTTTTTTTATTTCCATAAACTGGGGAAAAAAACTCTAAGGTGAATACTGATGAAATGTTTTACTGCTATAACTACTCCAAAGTTACGTTTTTCAAAATGAAAAAAAGGTAACGGTTCGGCATATCCCAATGGAGAATACAAGTTCTTCAAACGCTTTATAAGAGACACTTCTTTTCTTGTCCATATAGGTGGTTTTGGATTATTTTCGCAATAGCCAAGATATGTTGATGAAACATATATTTTAAACCCCATTGCTTTGGCTCTGTAGCCATAATCAAGATCTCCAATAGCATGATGAAATCTCCAATCCAAATTGCCTACTTGGTGAAATATTATTTGAGGGATTAATACACAGTTGCCATTAAACGTTTCACATTGCTGAAGTTCCCCATTAGGATTAACCTTACCATTTTTATTGTGACCACTATATGTTGTTTTATGTGTAATTTCTGATTGCATTGCAGCAACAATGATGGCTTTATTGTCAACAGTATTACTATCTTTTAATAAAGTTTCTATGGCCTTATCTTTAATAAATGAGTCATCATTTAACCAAAGATAGAAATCATAGTCTTTTTCCTTTGCTGCTGTTTCCCATGCCATATACATTCCTCTATTCCAAAATAGGTTACCTTGAGAATCCACTATCTTCACTTGAGGAAAACGTTTTTTTACAGCTTCTGGAGTACCATCTGTACAGCCATCGTTAGTCAGATAAATATTCACTTCGTATCCTTCAATGGGTAATTGCTCATAGAGTTTTTCCAGGCACTTTATAGTTTTATCTTTACGATTAAAAACAGTAAGAAGTATTGCTATTGTTTTCATTGTATGTTCTTGATGAATTTTGCTGGATTTCCAGCCCAAATCTGATTAGCGGGTACTGATTTTGTAACAACTGAACCTGCACCGATAATGGAATTTTTTCCTATTGTTACTCCTTTTAGTATAATAGATTTTGTTCCAATAAAAACATTATCATATATTACTACCGGTTTTTCTACCCGGTGTTTTAAGTCATTAGCACTACAGCGAATTTTAGGATTCAAAGAATGGAAATCGGTATCATAGATGCAAACGCCACCACCTATTTTTACGTTATTACCAATAGTTATACTTTTATGGCAAATTAAAGCAGCTTGTGACACTCCCACATTATCCCCTATGGTTAGTATGGCATTTCTGTCTACAAAAAAAGTGCAGCGTTCATAACAACCTATGGGATTTCCTTTGATACCATTGTGCATAGAGAAATTTAGACCGATAGTACATTTTCCTCCACGAGCTACCATGATGTAAGGTATTCCACTAGTTCGAAAAGAATTATAAAAAACTCCATTGCATTTCAGTAACAATGTTACGCAGAACTTACTATATATGGTATGGATTGAAGATAATATTTTATTTATTATTTTAAAAATGACGATCATGACAGAACCTTTTTATATATATCTATTTGAGTTTGAATGACTGTTTCCCTATCATTTTCTATAAATCGTCTCTTTCTGGCTTCGTTACTAAAAGTTACAGCCTTATTTTTATTTTGGATAAGTTCATCAATAGCAGCTGCAGCTGCAACATGATCATTAGGATTATAAAAAAGAGCTTCTTTGTTTGGAATTGCGGTTTCAGGTAATGCACCAGTATAAGAAACAACACATGGAACTCCTATAATTAGAGCTTCGGCTAATGCTAAACAATAGGTTTCTATATAAGAAGGTATCACACAAACATTACATTTTTGTAATGCTGAAACTATTTGAGAAGCAGTCAAAGGCCCCAGATATACTATATTCTCTGTCAGTTTTAACTTCTTTATTATTTTTTTAAGATACAAAGAATATCCATCAGGAAGTCTATTTCCTACATTAATATTTCCAGCGATACATAATTTAATTTTAGGATATTTCAGCTTTAAAATAGCAGTCATTTTCAATAATTGGTGCATACCTTTATAGGGAACAGCAGCAGAACAAGATGAAAAAAGTATAGGATTATCACTTGGAATCTTATAGGTCCAAGGAGTTGCGGAATAAAATTCACTACGTAAAATGATTTTTGTATTGTAAATTTTTGCGGTAGAATTTATTATGTGAATATGATTTCTAACCCATTGAGATTGAGTTGAAATATGGCAGAAACTATTTATGTAGAGTTCCTCAAAAAATCCTCTTTTTTTAAAAATACGAGCTTTACTCAATAAATTTCTTTGAGGCATTAAAATTTCTTTAAAAGAAATACATTCAAGAATATCATTAAATTCTAAACCACCAAGATAAAAATCAGAGTAAGGCTTTAATAGACCTTGAATATCCAAAATAATCTTTTGGGTTTTAAAAAGCTTCTTTGCATGTATTGAGCACCATACATTTTCAGTGCCCCATATATGAATCAAATCTGGATTGTAAGTATTTTCAATGGTAGTTACATCTGCACAAGTTTTATGAGAAGCTTTTTGTCCATATCCTAATTGTCTTCTTATAGGAATCAAATATTGCTTAATTCCATTTATTTCAAAAACTTGAGTAGAACTAACATCTCCAAAAGTCACATTTTGAATTTGAATATTCCCTTTTTGGATAAGGAGCTCAGCTAAAGGCTGTAACCAACCACCAGTAGCTCTTGTCCCTTTTGAAGTAAAAGCAACATTACTTAACCATAAAACTTTCATTGACATATTTTTCTAATAATATTAATAAAATACTTATCATTTTGCTTTCTTAAATCTTGATTTAAACAGATTCCCATTGTCATATATAGCATAATATTGCTACTTACCCATGCACTTGGTTCATCCACAAAAGAAATTACCCATCTGAAAATGATGAATATACCTAATAGTTTGCAAAAATTATTTTGTGACTTGAATATACCGTAAAAAGAAGATAACCAAAAAAGCATACTAAACAAAAAAGCACCGAACAAGCCGCCCCAAAAATAAATATTTAGAAGCCCGGATTCAGTAGCCATACGACCTTTATCATCCAATGATTTAATTCCTGTATTAGTTTCAAAATCTTCCCAATAACTTATATTCAACCCTTCTCCACAAATAACAGCATTGTCCTTTGTTAATTTATTTTGTACAAGTATATATAAGAAAGTACGTGTATCAACAATGTTTGCTGTCTCTTTTTCTGGTATGTTTATATATGATTCCATATTAAAAATATTGAATTTACCGACATATCCTAAATATGAAAAAAGAAGAGGAAATATTACTAGTACAATATACATCATTTTGATATATATAATAGCGTGATTTCTCCATTGTATTATGGCATAAGATATAGTAGCTAAAAATAAGCCGAACAAAGCACGTAGAACCCATCCTCTAGCTTCCCATGTTATAGTAAGTGAATATAGTGTAAATATCAATATTATCCATCTGTATTTTTTTATAAAATATATCATTATTGGCAGAGCCATGCACATTATGCGTCCCGTATTTGCAATTGTTGCATCATAAATTAGTATTACACTACTAATAAGATAATATTTTAGAATATATTTCATACTTTTTAGAAAAAGGATGATTTCTTTTCCTAAAAATATAGCTAAAAAAATAAATAGAGAGGCACCATTATTTAATAAAACGTTCTTATAATCCCAATAATCTTCACTATGAGATAGTCCTCTAAGAATCATAATAATATTACATATAGTAAATGCATATATCACCCATATCCCATTATACTTTGTTTTAATATAATTATAATGTTTTCTAATATATGAAATTTGTAAATATAGCCAATAATATATAGCAAGAGCGTAAACTATTGTTAAAGAAGGTAATGATATTACCGATCTATTTAATAATTCTATTATTGTAAGGATTATAAAAGTTAAATAAATTTTAGGAGTATAATCCATTGGTGTATCATTTGAAAGGACAGACATCTAAAAGTTGCTTTGCATCAAAATGGGGTTCTGTCCATCTATTCTTTACATTATTTACTACTGCTTTTATATCAAAAGGAAATTCAACTAAATAAGGCTTAGTTATATCTTTTTTTACTGAAAGATAATAATCCCTAAATTTGAAACCTGTATTTTCAGATATATAGTCTGTAAATTGGCTCCATAGATTTGGTATATTATATGCATCAGCTATGATTACTCCATGAAGGGAGCTTGATAAGATAACATCACATGATAAAACTTGATCTATAAAATCAGTCCATTTTCCATAGTGTTTTATATCTATGAATACAATTTTTTTGTCTGAATGGATTATCTTTTCTAAGATAGAAATTTCAGATTGATGGCATATTATACCGACATGATATTTTTTATCTATTGATGGATTGTAATATTGAGGAAACAATAATGCAGGATCACCATATACTTCGGGACATTCTATATCATTATCCAATAAGCATTGTCTTGTAAGAGGTCCTCTAACAGCAAGTACTTTTCGAGGTTGTCTGATGCCTTTTGTATATTTTAATAATCCACTTCCCCATATTATTGCATTTTCTGTAGAGTACCACTGAATAATACTTCCAATGCAAAGGTAATATTGTTTATTGAACCACGAATATTGATAAGGAATAACTTCCTTTCCCGAGATTATCTTACACAGATTAGCATTTACATCATCCCCCCAATTACAATTTGTTGTTTTCCAACGAGGAATAGCATATCTAACCCAAATATGTGGATGTAATAATGCTTTTATATGAAAAAGCAAATTCAATTTATTCAAAAAATGGTCTTTTATATTCTTGTATTTCATGATTTTATATTACCAATAACATCCATTTTCTACCGAATTGGCATTTTCGCTTCTATATTCTGTAGGACGAATCCAATGCTCATTGAATAGATTGGGATAACAAAGATTAGGGCATACACTTCGTGCACGAATAGCATAATTAGGATTCTCCCATCTTTTGCCTTTGATACCAAATAGCAATTGTAACGAACCACCAATGTGAACAGCCTGCTTACCCATACGTTTGGCATGTGCTGCAAGAGGAAATCCGTAAGCACCACAACCGATAAGTGCTATATCGTAATCAATTTTTTCCATTTTCCCTTTCATATACTCTAAAGCATCAAACCATGATTTATAATCAGATTTTCCTCCGAGGCTTTGAATTGCTTTTATCGTTATTAATTTAAATTCTGGTAGTATAAAGGGGTTCTTAAATAATTCCTTTCGTCGATTATGATATTGACTCTCTATAATTTCTGCAAAGGGATGTATTACGAGAACTTTTTTACCTGCCAAAGCACGTGTCCAAGGTTTTTCTACCCAAAAAGGATCCAAAAATATTAACCAAAACTTAGTTACATGACAATTGATATTTGATAAAAAAACTTCATTGCGAAGCCAACTTCCCAAACAATCACATTGTTTATAGTCATCCAACATTAGCTCTCCAAATTTCATTAAATTATTTTCCGTAGAAGGAAAAAAACCACTCCAGCGAGTCATTTGGGTTGCTACATTTTTCTCCCACCACCATGCAAACTGTTTCCCTTGAATATATTTCCAGATAGAGGGATTCTTAGTTGTTACTCCTAAATAATTAGTTAAAGCATATAATTCTGTACTGCCGAATCTTGCTATCATACAAGGTTTTCCTGAAGCTAATAATTTATAAATTAGTTCTGAAACTTTATTTGGATCAGTTATACCTTTGTCATAGGGATGTGGGTGATGTATAAAAACTTTTTTGTATACTTTTCGTAAACTTTTAAGTGTGAATATTGATATTTGATTCATTTTCTATTGAGTTTATTGTATCTTAGCTAAGTAATTATATTTTTGTGGTATCATTTTTTTTAATAAAATAAAAAACTTAAGTTTATCATTATATTCTACTATATCCACATTTGTTCCAATTAGAATATTCCTCGTATTCTTTTGTGAAATCTAATACATCCAAAATAAAGCTATAGAAAGTTTGTCGTTGTGTAAAAATGATTTTATATGTATTCTTTCTATTGGCTTTATAATTTTCTATTAGGAAATTTTTTTCTTTGATTGACTATTTCTATTCTTTCTAAAAAATTATTTTAATTTTTATTGTAGGTTACCTTCATTATCTACCATTATCCAATCCTTAGTATTGGGATAACCATGCCAAAAATTTTGGGGGCATACCTTGATACCTTGGTTAAGTAAAGCAGGTTTATAAGAGAATGAACTTTTACTGGTAATTAAAACATCAGCATATACCATGTGTAGGAACGAATCCATTGCTTTCATATCCATACACCAATGTAAATTAGGAATATGTGCAAATTCTAAATAATTTTCTGGTTTTCCTTGTGAAAAGAAATAAATATGTATGGGTTTGTCTGTTCTTACTCTTTCTAATACTTGAATGAGTACTTTTTTAAAATAATCATTACTTAAATAACGTATAGCGAGATTTGGATTCGTAGGATCGGTCATTATATCTCCTCTACGAACATGGATGGCTATATTGAGATGTTCTTTTGTGTAGATTAATTTGTCTAATTTTCTAGCAGGGGCTCTATAAAATTTACATTGTAAATCGGGTATCAGAGTCTGTAATTCGCGATAGAACTGATCTTGTTCACAAAGGAATACTACACGTTTATCGGCATATGATTTTATTATTTGTTCTATGACTTTATATTGCTCCTTATCTGCTTCATTAAAACGTGGAAGTAATATTTTTTTATACCCTTTTGATAATAGAGACTTATAGCTTTCTTCTCCTCTTTCAAATCCTAAAAAGGTATTCCATTGAGTTGGAAAATACGGATGATGTATATTAGAAAATGGAATATGCGCAAACTTTAGCCCCAAACGCTGTGCTAAATGATAGCCGGCCATCCAATTTGCCATTTGATGCCCAATACCTGCTCCTGGATTTGGACGAGCTGCTATATAATTCACATGTTTGAACTCTGCACGATGTGTTAATGAATGTTGATAGGACTTATAGTGATTGCAATAATCTGTAAACGGTTTGTTAATTATGCTATTGAAGTAGTATCCATATAATTTGCAATGCATTTTATAAATCAATTCTGGTATAGTCATAATTTCAGTCTAAGTACTTTTATTAAAAGTTTATATAATAAATTGGAGGATTTGCAAAATATTTATTTTTTTCTTAGTGAAATATCCAAGTAGAAAAATTGTTTATTTTTATTGTATTACTTGAATAATATCTTATAAGAAAAGCGTAGAGGTTGTTATAAATAAAATATAAAGAAGTAGTAATGCTAATAAAAAATATCCAGATTCTACATTGAACTATATCGATATTTTCAGTTAATAAATAGTCAATTATTGTGCGGGTTTATTAGGTTGACTTCTAATGAATAATTACGATATGATTATATTTTCTATTCAGATTTCACATTGCTATTCTATTCTTGTTGGTTTTACTGTCATTTATTAATAGCAAAATTAATATTATGATTGATTGTTCATGTACTTTGAACATCTATTCAATGCGAAACATTATAACGAGATACACCTACAAAATAATGGTTTATTGTTCTTCTTTCGATTTTTTTATGATTTCATTCGTATATTTGGAAATATCACCTACTCGGGGATAGCCATGAAACTGCCAAATTAGTTTTGAAACATAAATATATGCTATTGCAATTTTATTAAATTTTGGTTTTTTCATCCAATCTATCATACCTATATATCTGTCTCTTATACACATCTCCGAGCCCACGAGACACTC
>ERZ1027236.96-NODE-96-length-49432-cov-22.311177_pt1 | contig 49432 bp, 48 predicted proteins | sample MGYA00519265_ERZ1027236 | MGnify/ENA primary metagenome ERZ1027236 (study PRJEB26926, sample SAMN06164642) | human gut metagenome | biome: ENVO:00009003; feature: ENVO:2100002; material: ENVO:00002003 | host: Homo sapiens | place: USA | collected 2012 ... | reverse complement strand
TAGCGAGTGTCTCGTGGGCTCGGAGATGTGTATAAGAGACAGCTTACGCTCGGTGCGGAGCTCGTCCCAGCGCCGGTTGATGTTCTTGTGGAATTTATAGCGGGTGACGCCAGTAAGCGTTTTCAGCAACGAGAGGGCGCGGCGCCCGATACGGAAGTTCTTCGGCTCGCGGTGGCCACCGAGGAGTTTCCGGTCGGGTGCAAACCCGAGCCTGATTTCGTCGGAGTCCTGATTTATCACCCGATACACCAGACTGCGTATATCAGATTCAAGCGGCGGCGCGTCGAGCGGCTCATAAATGTTACTGCCAATATCAAGCTTTCCGCTTTCCCACTTCTTCGCCTCCTTTACGGGGATATATTCACGGTCGACAATATAGACTTCAGCCCGCGTGCTCACAAAGCAAGGCTCGTTTACCCGGTTGAAGAAGAACATATCATGGCCGCGGCCGTTGGAATCTATCTGGAATTCATACGCGGCAAGATTGCGCGGGCGGAGCGAATCGCCGGGCACTACTTCATAGGTATAGCTCGCCTTGAACTTTTCGAAATCAAGACGCTGGCGGAAAAATCCCGAAAGATTCGGCACCCATTTCCTGCTCGTAGTATCGGCGAGAACATCGACCTCGACCTTCGTACGGGCTTCTCCGAGTGTCCATATTTCAGTAGGACTATACTTGCCGAATATCGTGTCGCAGCCCACGGTATCAGCCCTCAGCCCCAACGGCCATGCGCTCGCTGGCGGAATGTCCATCCAGTCCGACCATGTAAAATGGTTGTTGAATCGGTCGCTTACACTGTCGAGCCCCTCGCCATCAGTAAAGCGGTAGTACGACCGCGAAGTGAGCAGCCGCGGCGACGTCCAGCCGCGGAACTTCATCTTCCGGTCAGGAACAATCATGAAATCAACCATTTTCTCCCGAAAGAGCGTGACGGTATCAGAATATGTGGAAAGCGTGGAATATTCCCTGACATAGGCAAGCATATGGAGAACCTTGCGCGCCCGCGTCTCCACAAGAACTTCGGGAAGTTCAGGAATACTTTCGGTCAGAAAAACCGTATCTGCCGGCGCTGTCTCCAGGATTTTATCCTCGAAGCCGATGTAGCTCACCAGAACCGGATAATCGCCTTCAGGAATAAAGGGCAGGCATCCCCGACTGTCGGTTTTTCCGATAGCGAAGCCGGAACTGCCGAATACCGATGCACTCGGCAACGGAACACGCGTAGCCGAGTCGGCGACTACGATACCTTTCCGGTCAAAGCCTGAAGCAAACAACCAACATATGGAGAAAGCGGCCACAAACAAATAGCGAAACATATCAGTCGATTTGCCGCAAATATAAAACCGCACGTCCGTCCGCCAACTATTTCAACCCTTATATAATCTTAAATGCATCAACTTTTAACGGCACTTAACCTATTGAACGACTGATTAACAGACCGTGACGGGAGTCCAAACGTCCATATGACGACTATAGCGTCACGCCGAATTTGAAGATGGCAATCTCCTTGGCGCCGGCAAGTTCGTGTTTCAGACGCGAGCCATTGGCGGTCTCCACTATTTTGGCCATCAGGCTATCGGCAACACTTTCCATATCGCCATTTTCAAGAAGGATGCCGGCGTCGAAATCCACCCAGTTCCTTTTTCGGGAGGCCAGCTGGCTATTGGTTGAGATTTTCATCGTGGGCACGCAAGTGCCGAACGGAGTGCCACGCCCGGTTGTGAACAGCACCATATGGCATCCCGACAAAGCGAGCGCCGTAGCGGCCACGAGGTCGTTGCCGGGAGCTGTAAGCAGATTAAGTCCGGGGGTTGTAGCCCTGCTTGCATAATCGAGCACATCGACAACGGCCGAAGTACCACCCTTCTGCACGCACCCAAGCGATTTTTCCTCCAGCGTGGTGATTCCTCCGGCTTTGTTGCCGGGCGAAGGATTCTCGTAGACGGGCATTCCGAACGAGCGGAAATAATCCTTGAAATCCGTTATCATTCCGACAATCCGGTCGAAAACATCCCGCGACTCCGCGCGGTCCATGAGGATTGTCTCGGCGCCGAACATCTCCGGCACCTCCGTAAGCACGGTCGTGCCACCCATTGAAACGAGCCGGTCGGAAATGCGGCCTACAAGCGGATTGGCCGTAATGCCGGAAAAGCCGTCGGAGCCTCCGCATTTCAGTCCTACCTTCAGTCTGGAAATCGGCAGCGGCTCCCTGCGGTCGGCACGCATTCGTTCTATAATATCGCGGCACAGCCCGAATCCTGTCTCCACCTCATCCTCCACATCCTGGGCCACAAGGAATTTCACCCTGTCGGCATCCACAGCGCCGATCTCTTCGCGGAAGCGGTTCATCTGATTGTTCTCGCACCCCAGGCCGAGCACGAGCACCCCTCCCGCGTTAGGATGCCGCACGAGGGCAGCAAGCGCCGCCCGTGTGTTGGCGTGGTCCTGACCGAGCTGCGAGCAACCGTAATTGTGGGTGAATGCTCTTACATCGTCTATTCCCGTAAGGTCTACCTCCTGCCGTATCCGCTCTACAATGGCGTTCGCCTGGCCGTTGACACATCCTACGGTCGGAACAATCCACAGCTCATTGCGTATACCAATCTCGCCGTTTGAGCGCAGATACCCGTTAATGGTCAGAGGCTCGGTTTTGATGGCCGGGGTATTTCGCGAAGGATTATATGTATACTCTTCGTTGGCGCCCAAGGCTGTCGCAAGGTTGTGGGAATGAACCCACTCCCCCTCGGCAATATCCTGCGTGGCGCGCCCTATCGGGAAGCCGTATTTCACGACGGGCTCACCTTTAGCAATGTTGCGCAAGGCAATCTTATGTCCGCGGGGAGCTACAGAGTTATTATCAGTGAGGATTACGGCCACATTGTCGGCCGGATGTAATTGAAGTGTCTGTTTCATAAGAGTTTTTGCAATGCTTTCTCCATCCCGTCCTCGCGGATGTCGCGCAGACGGGCGGCAACCTTCGCCGCGAAGCCCGGCGCAGACGCCTCGAAATCCTCGTTGAAGATTCCGGCGGCGAGGATTTCGCGCACGGTGGTTTCGTAATCATCTTCGCGCCAAACCTTTCTGATGGCCGCGATATGTTCGGGATTGTCCTCCGGCTCGAAACCGGAACCGGGCCCATAAAGACTAAACAGAGCTGCGAAGGTAAACACTTCGCGCTCGGAGAGAGAGTTCCGGTTGGCGAAGTAGTCCCTGACGGTCGGCCAGTTGCGCGTCTCCCACTTGGAGAGCGAATTGAGGGCAATGCTCTTGAGATAGTGCCTGATATACGGATTGTAAAAACGCTCAAGGATTCCGGCGGCGAACGCACTGAGCTCCTCGCGGTCACCCGCTATCATCGGGAGCACCTCCTGGGCCACCATATCGTGTAGGAAACGGCTGATGGCCTCATTGCCGACAGCGTCGCCGACGCTCTGGCATCCCATCTGAAGCGCCACAGGCACCATCCCGGTATGCGAGCCATTGAGAATCCGTACCTTCTTGTCGCGGAAGGTCTTGATTTCCGGCATAAATAGCACATTGAGACCGGCCTTGTCGAGGGGGAACTCCTCGCGAATCCGCTCCCATTGCGCGCCCCCTATTGCCCAGAGGTGATACAGCTCCCCCTTCACAACGCAATTGTCGTCAAACTGCAGTTCAGCCTTCACCTCGTCGATATTGTCGGCCGGGAATCCCGGCACTATTCGGTCTACAAGCGTATCGGCAAACATACAGGAACCGTTCACCCAGTCGATGAACTTCTGAGGAAGCCCTGCCACGACAGCATGGCGGTTGATGAACTCGCGCAGCGTCGTGGAATTGTCCTCGATCAGTTCGCAGCAGAGGAATACGAGGCCCTTCTCGGCGTCGCCGTTGAAATGCTTCCATCTGCGCCAGAGCAGTCCGGTTATCTTCCCCGGAAAAGTAGCCGGAATCTCCGACAGAACATCGTCCTTCTCATACCGGATTCCGGCTTCCGTGGTGTTGGAAATGATGAACCGGAGGTCGGGGGAGGTAATGATGGCTTCGTATCTTTCAGGCTGAGTCTCGGGTACAATAACCTCGGAAATACACTCGATCAGTCGCGAGGTCCGTTCAGGGCGCCCATTTCTGATACCCTCGAGAACCACATGATATAGGCCGCCCTGCGCACGAAGACGCCCGATTGAGGCGTTCTCCCTGAAGCGCGGGGGCACCACTGCCACCGACGTATTCATCACGCCGCGCTCGTTGGCGATGTCGACCATCCAGTCGACGAATGCGCGAAGGAAATTTCCCTCGCCGAACTGGAGGATGCGCACCGGGCGCGAAGCCCGTTCTATTGTCGTGTCATTCAATACTTTCATACTTCCTGTTTTTCAGCCTTCAAATTTAACGATTTTTCGGTGAATACGCCATCTGCCGGCGGTCAATCATAAAGCTTGAACATACGCTCCATCATTGTCCACTTCTGGTCAGAAGTCTCCTCGGGCGAACATCCCTGGAACTGCGAAACATACTTCTCCCATTCTGCCTGACGGGGCAGAGCGGCCAGACGCTCCATGGCGGTGTCCCAGTCGAAGTCGAGCGGTGTCTCCACTATCATAACAACCCGGTTGTCGACAATATACAGCTCCATCTCGAGGATGCCTACCTCGCGGATGCCGTCGCGAATCTCCTTCCAGTGTTTCGCCTCGCTGTGGCATTCACGATAAAGGCGGATGAGTTCGGGATTGTTCTCTATCTCAAGTATCTGGCAGTAACGTTTCACCGGACCGTTGTAGCGGCGCACGGCGTAGCCTTCAGTCATCATCTCTTTTTCGATTTAAAATTTTACGAGTATACGGAATACCTTTCCGGGATTATCCGACCATTCGCGCAGGGCTTCGCCGCCCTCGGAGGGAACCACAATCCGGCTGATGAGATCGTCGACCGGACAGCCCCCACGGCGTAGGTAACGTATCACGGCGCTGAAATCGGCAGGCATAGCGTTGCGCGAGCCGCGTATGTCGAGTTCCTTCTGCACGAACAGGCGCGTATGGAACGACACATCAGCTTTCGAATAACCGATGCAGACCACACGTCCTGCGAAGGCCACCTCGTCGACAGCCATTACGTATGTAGCCGGAGAGCCCACGGCTTCCACGACTACATCCGGGCCACATCCGCCGGTGATCTCAGCAAGACGCTCGTGAACATTCTCCGTGCGCGAATTGATGGTATGAGATGCCCCGAGTCGGCGTGCAAGCCGAAGTTTGTCGTCGTCGAGATCTACGGCTACGACCGTTGCGCCGCGAAGCGATGCACGCACTACAGCTCCGAGTCCTATCATTCCGCAGCCAATCACCATCACTGTATCGATGTCGGTCACGGCGCCGCGGTCTACAGCGTGGAAGCCGACGCTCATCGGCTCGATCAGCGCACAATCGCGCGGCGAAATGCCTTGCGCGGGAATTACCTTCTGCCAGGGCACGGCGATGTAGTCGCACATTGCGCCGTGGCGCTGTACGCCGAAGGTCTCGTTATGCTCGCAGGCATTAGGACGCCCTTTGCGACACGAGGAGCACTTGCCGCACGAGGTATAGGGATTAACCGTCACACTCATCCCCTCGGAGAAGAGTCCTTCGGGAACGGCGGCGCCCACGGCGGCGACGGTGCCCCCGATTTCATGGCCCGGTATCACCGGTGAAATAGCCATGAGGTTACGCCCAAGATAGGTATTAAGGTCGGAGCCGCAGAATCCTACATATCCTATCTTTACCAGAACCTGGTCGGGGGTGAGTTCAGGCGCGGGAAGGCTCACCAGTTCCACCTTCCCCGGCGCTGTTATCTGTATTGCTTTCATATATCCAATGTAAATTTGTTTATCTGTTTGTCAATTGTCTTTTTGCATCTTTATCACAAAACCTCCGCGTGGCTGCACCTTCAGAGACTCCGGCAGATGGTCGAGAGTCGATATTTCCCATTGGTGTCCGTTGCCAGTTTCTGCATCGGCAAATACAATGGCGTGTCCGGCATTTCCGTCCGTCAGAGTGTGAATCTGTCTTATTTCTATCTCGCGTGTGGCGTCCGCACCGTTTATACCGGCGATGTACAGCCATCCGTCTTTTTCACGAGCCAATACTACATATTCCCCCGGATACCCATCCAGCAGCCATGTATTGTCCCATGCCGCCGGGAGGGCTGACAGAAACTCCCTCACTTCAGCAGGCTGCGACATAATGCTTTCCGGGCGGTCGGCGATATGTTGTATGCCCGACTCGAAAAGCACCGTAAGTGCCAGTTCGTGCGCATGAGTGGTAATGTGCGGATGCTGCGAATCGGAAAATGCGCAGGGCGTATAATCCATCGATCCTACCACATTGCGCGTAAAAGGCAAAATCGCATTGTGCGAGGCTGCCTTGGCCGTGAATGTGGGCACATTGTTATACCACTCCGCTCCATACACCGCTTCGGTCGTAATCAGATTGGGATAAGTGCGCTGCCAGCCGCGCGGCAATGTTGCCCCGTGGAAATTGACCAATAGTTTATGTCGGGCCGCGCATTCAAGGAGCTCGGCCATATAGGCGATGTTCTTCTGGGTGTCGCCTGAAAAGAAATCAATCTTTACTCCGCTTACTCCCATACTCTCGCACCAAGCAAACTCGCGTTCACGCTTTTCAGGGTCGTTAAGCCGGAATTTCGGACCGGGTGCCCCGTCAATCCATCCAACTGACGAGTTATACCATATCATCGGTCTTATCCCCCGCGAGCAGGCATAGCCTATGGCATCCTCCACAGTTTTGCCCTCGCCCATCTCGTCCCATTCCGCATCAATCATCACATACGGCAATCCCAACTCAGCTGCGAAATCGATGTAGCGCTTCACTATCGCGTAATCACTTGAACCATGATTGTAGGCCCAGTAAACCCAGGAAGCCACACCCGGATGTATCCACGAGGTGTCAGTGAGCACCGACGGTGAAGAATTGTCGGTGACAAGAGTCGATTCCACCACATTGCCGAGACTCCCTGCGATAAGGGTTTGCCATCCGGATTCACCCTCGCCATCAGGCTTTATCAGGAATTCACCTCGGCTGTCGGTGGCATGCAGGCTCGCAGCCGCCGATTCCGGTGCGATTCCGGATTCAGTAAGCAGGCCGAAAACGCCGTGCTCATATTCAAACAAAGCCGGATAGCCCCAACGTGAACCTGCTGCCGTAGCAACATCTTTTTCAAAGTATCCTTCATAGCAATCCACCCATTTCTGCAGCCACCAGTGTTCGGGGTGCACTCTAATCGTCGATTCCCCACAGTATTTCCATGCCACGCCGTCATTATACAGACGCATGGAAAGCACTTTGCCCTCGGCACAACGGAAATCGGCCTGGTTGTACCGGTTATCACAATGGCGGCGTTTACCCGTAACCATAGTGTAATCCACCGTAAAAGGTCCGGAAGTGTCGGCCGACGCCACCGAATCGGCAAGCAGTGTCAGCAGTCTGATATAACGTCCGTCTGCTTTGTATTTTATAACAATCCCGGTTCCGGCCTCGACATCGGCACTGATTTTCCCGTCGGGCGAAGTATACGCCGACATATCGGTGGTAGCCAGTCCTATAAATATAGCTGTCAGGATTCTGCAAAAAGTATTTTGTAACATGTTGTTATATGGCAAGTAGGATTATGTTACTAAGTCGCACGTTTCTTACCGGCATCAATCCCGCACACGGTAGCCGCGCCAGCCGTAGTAAGCACAGACGGCGAAGCAGAACAAAGGTATAATATATGCTCCGTAATACCACGCGGGGTTGTGAGTCATCATGAAGGCCGTGAGCTGCGGCAGGCAGGCGTTGCCCACGATTGCCATCACCAGGAATGCCGAACCGCTCTTTGTGTCCTGGCCGAGGTCGCGGATGGCAAGCGAGAACTGTGTGGGATACATTATCGACATAAAGAACGATATGCCCAACATGGCGTAGAGTCCTGTCATGCCGCCGAAGCAGACTACAACCACGCAAAGTACGATATTGGCCACAGCATAGAACGTCAGCATATTCTGCGGACGGAAATGCCCCATCAGCAGTGTGCCAATCCAGCGCCCCAAAAGGAATGCGAGCATGTAGAGGCCGAAGAATGTAGTGGCAGTAGATTCGCTGATTCCCACATATGTGCAACAGTATACAAGAAAAAGGCTGTTGATGGCCGTCTGGCCTCCGTTGTAAAAGAACTGGGCCACAACGCCCATACGCAGATGCCTCCTGCGGAGCACGCCGAAGTTAATCAGTTTCCCGGCCGACGATTCCTCGTCGGCGATGCGCGGCAGACGCGAGAAGATAAACACCACCGCTATTACAATCAGCAATATGGCCAGCGCCGCATAAGGTGCTTTCATCAGCTCAGTCTCGGCATTGACGTATGCCTGCCATCCCCCGGCATAGTCGGCGGGAAGCGTCTCGCGGGTATAGGTCTGTCCGCTGAGTATCAGCTTGCTGAGGAACATCGCTGCCACGAATGCGCCCAGCCCGTTGAACGATTGCGCGAGGTTCAGTCGGCGCGAGGCCGTCGCAGGGTCGCCGAGCGCCGTAACATAAGGGTTGGCGGCCGTCTCGAGGAAGCACATCCCCGTGGCTATCACGAAGAACACACAGAGATAGAACCAGTACTGCTGAATCACTGCCGCAGGAAAAAAGAGCAGTGCACCCGCAGCCGCCGTCAGCAGCCCGAACACGATGCCACCCTTGTAGGTATAGCGCTTCATGAACATAGCTATCGGAATCGGGCAGATAAAGTAGGCAAGCCAGTAGGCCGATTCGGTAAAAGATGCCTCGAAGGGGGTAAGCTCGCACGTCTTCATCAGCTGCCGTATCATCGTGGGCAGAAGGTTGGCGCTTATCGCCCATAGGAAAAACAGGCAGAACACGAGCGCCAGCGGCATTAAATATCGGTTATGATTTTTCATGGCAGTTTATTCCGACATATTTTTGATATAAGGTAACTTTTTCAGTTCGCCGAAGCCATAGAAATTCTTCGCGTTCATACCAAGGAAAGCGGCCTTGAACTCATGCGTCAGCTCGTCGGATTTCGACACGAAGTCGTACGACATCCGGTAGGTTATGGCCGTGATGGTGCGCGGATAGTCCGATCCCCACATCAGTTTGTCGGCGCCGACTGTGTCGGCAGCAGTGCGGATAGCCTCCACGGCGCCCCTGAAGGGGTAAAATTCCGAGTTGAACAGCCACGTTATACCGCCCGACTCTATCATCACGTTGGGATTTCGCGCGAGTTTTATCTGCTCCAGCCAGCCGTCGGTGGTCACCATCCCGAAATGTGCGATGGCAATCTTCAGACGCGGACATTCGGCAATCACCTCTTTCATCTCGGCCACCTGGGTATCGCCGTTGGCCAGAGCCATTGAAAGTATCATACCCTCACGCTCCATGAAGCGAAAAAGCTCCATCATCTCGTCGGAAGTAAGCCATACTCGCCCCTCGGGGAGGAAAAGCCGATGGCCGGGCACGGCGATTGCCCTGAAGCCGCGCTCTCGCAGGCCGCGCGCCTGAGCAAGGAATCCGGGACGACGCACATCGCAGAATCCACATACGAAAAATCTGTCGGGATACCGCCGCGCCACCACCTCAAGGTATTCATTCTGGTCGCCGTCGATAAACTCCTGCGTTATCACCGCGGCCGACACCTGCGCGTAGTCCATGTTGGAGAGGAACACTTCGGCGGTGTTCTTTCCGTCGATCATAAACGGCGGAAGCATCTGCCGCTCCTCGTCCATAAACCACGACCGGCCGTTGGGAAGCGTGCGGATGGGTTTGCCGTTGACCATCGTATCCTGCCGCAGCCAGAGATGGGCATGGGCGTCGATAATCGTGTAATCTCCCATGGCGTCAGGAATTTGCCCAGCTTACGCGCTGCTGGTCGCCGATTATACGTTTCACCTCGCCGATGAGTTCCCAATCGGGCTGTTCGCTCACGAAGGCAATATTTTTCGCCACATTCTCAGGGTTCGCCGAACTGAAGAGTGTGGTGGCGATGCGTGGCTCGGATAAGGAATACTGCATAGCGAGTTTCTCGATCGGATAGCCCTTTGCGTCGCAATATTCCACGGCGCGACGGCAAGCATCGACGAGGCTCTTTGGGGCCGGATGCCATGCCGGCACTCCGCGCCGCGAAAGAAGACCCATCGACAGCGGGGAAGCGTTGATTACTCCGATGCCGCGCTGCTCGAAGTAGTCGAGGTAGTCAAGCAGTTTGTCGTCGTTGAGGGTGAAGTGGCAGAAGTTCAGGATGCTCTCAACGGTGCCGGGGGCCACGTGGTCGATTACCCACTGAAGGTTTTCGAGCTGAAGGTCCGTGATGCCCACATGGCCCACCACTCCCTTGTCGCGCAGCGCCACGAGCGCCGGGAGCGTTTCGTCAACCACCTGATGCAGGTCGGCGAACTCAATATCGTGAACGTTGATAAGGTCGATGTGGTCCACGCCGAGGCGCTCCATGCTCTCGTAGACGCTCTCGGTGGCGCGGCGCGCGGAATAATCCCAGGTGTTCACTCCATCCTTGCCGTAGCGTCCCACCTTGGTGGAGAGATAATACTTGTCGCGCTTAATCTCGCGGAGCGCTTTGCCGAGCACGGTCTCCGCCTTGTAATGTCCATAGTAGGGCGATACGTCGATAAAGTTCATGCCGCTGTCGACGGCGGTATGCACCGCGGCGACTGCCTCGCTCTCTTTCGTTTCGCGGAAAACGCTGCCTAGCGACGACGCTCCGAAACTCAATGCCGACACTTTCATGCCCGTTCGGCCTATTTCTCTATACTCCATAATTGTGTCTCTGGTTTTTCAGGTATTTCTAAATTGCTGCAAATATCGGGGTTATCTTCTGAAATCATTGTCAGAATTTCGTGTTTCAATAGGACAATATCGACATCAGCCATCTCAAGCACTTGTTTATTTCGCCGGTTTGCGCTAACTTGCACGATACAACATACCGACCCATGCACCATTTCACACGACTTCCGCAACTGCTTACGCTCAATGTGGGCCACGCCTCGCACAATGCCGACTGGAATTTCCGGGATGTCAGCAGCCCGTTCACACGGTTATACTTCGTCACAGCCGGTTCGGCCATGGTTCAGCTCCCCTCGGGCTCCCATACGCTGACTCCGGGCCATATGTATTTAATTCCGGCCTTCATGCAGCATACCGACTGTTGCACCGGTCGTTTCAATCATTATTATATACACATTTATGAGGATTCGGATGGTCCGGGCGTCCTCGCCGACCTTGATTTTCCCGTGGAACTCGACGGAACCGACCACGACCTGCACCTTTTCCGCACAATATGCGAACACAACGAAACCATGCGGCTGCATACCCCCGACCCGCGAATTTACGACAACCGCCACTCGCTGATTGAGTGCGTACGGCTGAACCGCGAACGCCCGATTCATGAGCGCATGGAATCGCTCGGCATCGTCTACCAACTGCTGTCGAGATTCGTTCGACTAGCTCACCCACGCTATGAATCCTCCGACGCGCGGATCCGCAACGCGTTGCGTTTCATCGACAGGAATCCTGGAGAAACCATCGCGCTCAGCCAGCTGGCAGACGCGGCGCATATGTCGCGCGACCATTTCATCCGCATGTTTTACCATGAAGTCGGCGTAACCCCCATACGCTACATTACGGAACGTAAAATGCTAAGAGCGCGCCTCCAGCTTGCCTCCACCTCCCTTCCGGTGAAAGACATCGCCGCTTCGCTCGGCTACAGCGACTTCTCCTACTTCTCGCGCATCTTCCGGAAAGAAACGCACCTAACCCCTCTCCAGTACCGCGCCACCTTCAACCGCGTCCCCACTCCCGACAAACCCCTATCGAACTCCTGACTGAGACCTTGCCATAGAAACAGACATTGACAAAAATACGGTTACCGCATCCGGCTGAAAGGATATTACCTTCCGACGAAACACAAGCGCTCAAGAATATTATTTGCCTGTACCAAAACGCGAGGTGTCAATATCAGTGTCTTTGGGCTTGAAGCCATTGAATCGCCAGATAAATGTCAGCTTGAGATTTCGGGTCATATCGCGGACTTGCATCCGATAGTCCTGACCGGCATGGTTAATAGTCATCGTCGGCGACCATTTGTTGAATATATCATCGGCTTTCAAATCCAGCTCACAGCAGCGTTTCTTTCCGAACAGCCACTTGATTCCGGCATCGACTTTCCATATATCCGTAAGGTCGGCAATCCCTTGCAGTGACGGTGATATGTAACTGAAATCAATTGATAATGATAGAGGACAATTCTGACTGAACTTAAAAGAATTGCTGAGAGAACCATAGAAAACCCATTTGCAGTTGTCAAAACTTATGTCATGGAAATGATTAGCCTTTGCCCGCCTGTTCATCACGTTTGCAGTGGCTGTGGCATTCCAAATGTAACTGACTGAGAAAGGAGCATAGAGATTAAGTCCGACTACACGTTCATAGTTCATGTTGATGGTCTGATAAATGAGGTTAAGAGCATCAGGCGACTGGTATGCCAACTGCACTATTGATTTGTCTCCATATTGAAAATAGAGTGTCGCCACATATTTCTGCCTTAGAATGTAGTTGAATTGGGCATCGTACTGGATATATGACTGTAATTCCGGATTCCCTATCACTGTTGAATAGTCGTTAATATGGCTTGTCGCGCCATGGAGTTCCCAATATGACGGATAGATACGCCGAGTGCTGAGATTGAGCTGGAATACACTTTTCGGTGTCTTATAGTAGGTTGCTCCGAGTTGAGGAATGAAATTCCAGGCGTGCTGATACTTATTATGATAATACTCACCCTTTGCCGAGACATTGAACGACAGCCCCCAGTCAAACGACCGCTGTGTGCCGACATAGGAACTCGCTACATCCTCGTTCAGTATATCATCGAAATCAGGGTTGTCAAATAATTCGTAATATTGCGAGCTATGGTCTTTCGAGTGCTGATACTCCGCGCCATAGTTCAGTTGCCATTTGCCGATCTGATGCTGTTGGTCGATACATACATGCCATCGGTCTATCGCCTGACGGTTTTCAGAACCAAGAAGATAATCTGCATCCTTAAACAGTGACTGTGATCGATTCTCGGAGTAGCGGGTATAGTCACCGCCGACGGTCATACCGAATGGGGCTGTATAACGTAGAGCCACATTATGATAACCCACAGGCGACAGCATCCTGTAGGCATTCGTATAGTTGCCCAACGTACCCGATGATAGTGCCCGGCTCTTTGAATCCGAGATTATCTGACCGTTGTAAATGAGTTTGAGCGTTTTCCATGATGCGGAGGCATATATGGTATTGCTCCAGTTCTGGCCAATGCGGCGCATATCGTCCTCAATCATAGTTCGCTTACCATCATGAAGATGATTCGACCATGTTTCCTCGCGGCTCCACGATTTACTGCGCGTTAATCCATAATTTAAGTCAAAAACCCAGTCCTTTAATGCGTATGTCGCTGCGAGTACACCGCCATACGAACCATAGTGAGCCTGATTGTAACCGGCTCTGACCTGTCCCTGCAAACCATCAAGAGGCGTCGGAGTTTTCAGAACCACGTTGATTACCGCACCGTTGACATGATACTTCGCCGGAGCTGAATACATAATCTCCACGTTTTTAAGCCTGTCAACCGGAGTGTTGTAGAGAAGTTGATAAAGATTCTGGAGCGGCATATTGGTAAGTTCACCATTGAGAATAATGGTGACATTTGAGGCTCCGGAAAGCCCTATCATTCCATTGTTATCCGTGACGCCGGGCATATAGCCAAGGGCTTCAAGAACATTATTAACCGGTTTGTCCTTGACTATTCCGGGGAGGTCAACTACCATAATTCCGTCCTCGCCCCTGACCTGAGGTTTCTCTCCTTTTACAACAACTTCATCAAGCTGTTGAGCAGAGATTGTATCGGGCACCGCTGTCTGAGCATAAGATGCTATGCAATGCAGGATTGTTATGAAAAGGAATGCTTTTTTCATTGCGTTATATTTTTCTGATGCAAAATTACCTACCCATCCATTCAATTTCATCATGACCGACCTTATATAGTCTTAAACGCTTCCTTATTTAGTCTTAAATCGAAGGTATACTAATGGATTGTATGAAGGATTATTAGTAATTTTACTACCATGAAACGCTTTAAGACAATATCGACTTTTTTTATTATGATTATTGCAGTAATTTTCGGCTGCAATGTCTATTATCTCATATCCCTTTATAATTCGATAAAAGCCAATGTTGAACGAGATGTAATGACGGCTTTGGCTGATGCAGACATTGATGACCTTATGTATCGCGCCGGCAGAGCGCAAGGACTGGCATCAAACGTAAAGGTACAAGAGGATATGGAAGAATACAATTCGCCAGGAAATGCAGAGGCATCCACATATAGGGATGAAAACGGTCAACTCATTTCTGTGAGGACTGAGGCAGACGGAACAGTTATTGAAGAGCGGGCTATGTTGTCAGAAAACAGTTCATATTCCAATCAGATGGTTGACGCAATGAGCAGACAATTCCATGCGATAATGGAAAAGTATATCCCTTATGACATGGCGGTAATGGATAGCGTTTTACGCAATCAGCTTTCTTACCGATTTATTTATCCGGATTTTTTATGTGTGAGAGTTGTTGACAGCAGGGATTCTGTAATCTGCGACAATCCAACATTTAAGGGTGAATCCGGATTTGATTCATTCCGATTTAATATCAATCCGGACGAAGGCATTTATTATAAGGCATATATGACACCTCTGACCCGCCATATCGTTTCGGAGATGTCAGGTGTTATTGTAACTGTTTTTCTTCTTTTGGTTGCGTTTACTCTGGCTTTTTGGTATCTGTTTCACACAGTGTCAAAAATGAGAACAATAGAGGAGATGAAAGATGATTTTGTAAGCAATATGACACATGAGCTGAAAACGCCGATTGCTATAGCATATTCGGCCAACGACGCTCTGCTCAATTACGATACTGCCAACGACCCGCAGAAAAAGGTGACATATCTGAATATTGCCAACAAACAGCTAAAACGGCTTGGAGAGCTGGTGGAGAACATTCTTGCCATGAGTATGGAGCGACGCAAGACAATGAAGCTTAAACCGGAGGCTATTCTATTGCGACAGTTCATAGAGGAAATTGCCGACGTTCAGCACATAAGAGGCGAAAAAAATATCAGCATTGATGTGGATATTGATAAGAGCATCATGATAGAGGCAGACAGGACGCATCTCGCAAATGTATTGAACAACCTGATTGACAATGCCATAAAATACTCCGGCGATAGCGTTGAGATAACCATTATGGGCGATAGCAAATACCTTTCGGTGAGAGACAACGGCATTGGCATCCCCTCCAAATCGATTCCCTATCTGTTCAATAAGTTTTACCGTGTACCACATGGCAATCGTCAGGATGTTCGTGGCTATGGCATCGGGCTATATTATGTGAAGAGTATTCTCGATAAAATGGGCTGGGATATTGAGGTCAAAAGTACAGAAGGCGAAGGATCGGTGTTCACTCTCAAATTCAGCAAAGATGAGCAATAAGATACTGTTTGTAGAAGATGAGAAAGACCTGACGCTGATTGTCGCCGACACTCTGCGCGAGCAGGGCTACGACATTATCACGGCAGCCGACGGCATTGAAGGTCTTGAAAAATTCAAGGCCGAAGCCGCCGATATAGTCGTTGCCGATGTCATGATGCCTAAATTGGATGGCTTTACTATGGCGAAAGAGATAAGAAAACTGTCGCCGACAGTTCCATTGCTATTCCTTACTGCCAAAAGTACGATTGATGATGTTGAGGAGGGTTTTGAAATAGGGGCTAACGACTACCTCAAAAAGCCTTTTGAACTGCGCGAACTGATAGTGAGGATAAAAGCTCTGCTGCGCCGACACACCCCCCACCGAGCCGAGGGTATAAAATACCCACTCGGGAGTTATTTGTTCAATGTCAGTACACAGACGCTTTCGCTGGGTGGGCAAAGTGTTGAGTTGTCGCACTTCGAAGCCCGGATACTTGAACTGTTAGCTGCTAATATCGGGAAAACGGTTGATGCTTCGGAATTGATGATTGCCGTGTGGCAACGTGATGAACCGAGCAATCGCAACTCGCTTCACGGTTATATCCACAAGCTGCGCCGGGCTCTGTGTCAGGATTCCTCAATCTCCATTATCAACCAACGGGGTTTCGGGTATATGCTGACAATCAAGAATTGAGTTCAGTTTTGAGGAGTGATATTTATATACACTTCCTATATATGGCACCATACTTCACACGATTTGGAGGTAAAATTGAGTGCAGATACACCAAAAGCTTAAAAATCAAACTTTATTGCAAAGAGATTGAGTGTATTTGCTGAGGCAAGGCGCTAAGGCGATGGCGAACTCTGCTCGCTCAAAATCTGCTGACCCCTCAAATCTGGTTCTCTCCAGTATGCAAAATAGCCCTGCAAACTGGAAGCTTGCAGGGCTATTTGGCGGAGAGGACGAGATTCGAACTCGTGGTAGGATTGCTCCTACGTCAGTTTAGCAAACTGGTGGTTTCAGCCACTCACCCACCTCTCCATTGCTATGCGTGGGTTGTCTGATTCTTGCGGCTTAAAGCCGCTGGCGTTCCCAAAAGCGATGCAAAGGTAGGAGTTTGGTTTCAATTATGCAATAGCCGACGCAGTTTTTTCAGTTTTATTTTTATGACTGTCCATGAAATTTCTTGCCGTCGTAGAGCTATGACCACAACATCGCCTCTCCGAGGCTCAGACGCAGATGGCTATTTCTCAACCCCAGGCTTGACCCACGGTCATCGCCTGGGGTTGGACACAATCTCAGCCCTCCGGGCCTCTGTGGGTGATATGAATTATTCAGGATGGGAGTGTACTCTTCACAATAATTTCGACACGTCGCTTACCATCACTTCCTATGCGGGCTTCGCAGCAGACGTCGTGCCGTCGGTTGCCGGTGCTTTGTCGATAAGCTCCATGAACTGGTTGAGGTTCGGAGTAATTATAATCTGGGTGCGACGGTTGAGCTGACGCCCCTCGGGCGTGGCGTTTGTGGCGATTGTATTGTACTCGCCGCGGCCGGCGGCGGTGAGACGCCTGGGATCCACGCCGAATTTATTCTGAAGCACCTGGACTACGGAGGAGGCGCGCAGGGTGCTCAAATCCCAGTTGTTGCGGATGTTGGGACGCGAGATGGGCACGTTGTCGGTATTGCCCTCCACAAGAACGTCGTAAGTGCTGTAGTCTTTTATTATCTTGGCGATTTTGCTCAGTATATCCATGGCGCGGGAGCTGATTTCATAACTTCCCGACTTGAAGAGCATATTGTCGGCCAGCGAAATGTAGACAACGCCTTTGAGCACCTTGACATCTACATCCTGCATCTCCGCACGGCTGAGCGAGCGCGTAAGGTTGTTGGTGAGCACCATGTTGAGCGAGTCGGATTTAGACTTGGCATCGACAAGCTGCTTGATGTAGCGGTTGGAGGCGTTGATTTCGTCGACGAGTTTTGAAATATTGACACTTCCCTGGGTGCTTTGCCGCAGGCTCTGGTCGAGCGACGCCTGCAGGGAAGCATAGTCGTCGCGAAGTTCCTGATTACGGCGGCGCTCGTCGGCGAGCATCTGGTCGAGGTTTCCGCCGTTGGTCTTGCATTGGGCGAGCTCGAGCTGGCGATCGTTGTAGTCGGCCGAGAGGCGTGTGTATTCGTTCTGTAGCCGCTGGTATTTCTTCGAGCTGACACATCCGGTCAGTGTAAGTGCAACGAGCGCGAGGGCTCCTAAAATCAGTCTGGTTTTCATAGTTGTAGCGTTTTAAAGTTCCGGCCCGGAGCTCCTACGGGGCTGAGCCGGAGGGTTTATGAATAGAACAACCGCCTGCGCGGCAAAGTTTTCGCCGCTGTGCAGCCTCGCGGCAGCGAAATGGCCTACACTCCACTTCCTGCGACATCCGGGCGACATTCTGACGAAATTTTCAGGCGATTTCTGTTGGTTTAGTGGCGGATTGTGGGTAAATTTGTAACCATATGGAATCAATAAGACAAATCTATAAAATCGGGTTCGGGCCCTCGTCGTCGCATACGATGGGACCGCGCAAGGCGGCAAGGATATTTCTCGGGAAGACCCCTACGGCGGCCTCCCGCCGCGTGACGCTCTACGGCTCGCTTGCCGCCACCGGCCGCGGCCACCTTACCGACCGCGCCATCCTCGAGGAACTCGAGAGTTCGGCGCCCTGCGAGATTGTGTGGAAACCGGAAACGTTTCTGCCGTTTCACCCCAACGGAATGACGTTTGAGGCTTTCGACATCAACGGCAACGCTACGGAATCCATCACCTGGTACAGTATCGGCGGTGGCGACATCGTGCGCGAAGGGGAAGACCGCGCACCGTCGGAGAGCATCTACGACATGACTACCATAAAGGATATACTGGCATGGTGCGAGCGCACGGGGCTCTCCTATTGGGAATACGTGCAGAATTGCGAAGGGCCGGCCATATGGGATTACCTTGCGGAGGTATGGAAGGTGATGCGCGAGGCTGTGGAACGCGGCATAGAGGAGGAAGGAGTGCTCCCGGGTGGCCTCGGCGTGCGCCGCAAGGCGGTAGCCTACTACATGAACGCTTCGGGCCACAGCCAGAGTCTGAAAAGCCGCGGCCTTGTCTATGCCTATGCGCTTGCCGTAAGCGAGGAAAATGCTGCCGGCGGTAAGATCGTGACCGCCCCGACCTGCGGGAGCTGCGGCATCGTTCCGGCGGTGCTCTACCATCTCTATACGTCGAAAAACTTTTCGGAACAGCGCATACTGCGCGCGCTGGCCACGGCCGGACTTTTCGGCAATGTAGTGAAACACAACGCATCCGTCTCCGGAGCGGAAGTGGGCTGCCAGGGAGAAGTGGGCGTTGCCTGCGCCATGGCGGCGGCCGCCGCATCGCAGCTTTTCGGAGGCACACCGGCACAGATTGAATATTCTGCGGAGATGGGGCTCGAGCACCATCTGGGGCTGACTTGCGACCCCGTGTGCGGACTCGTACAGATTCCCTGCATAGAGCGTAACGCCTATGCAGCAGCCCGCGCACTCGACGCCAATCTCTATGCCGCCTTCTCCGACGGGCGTCATTCCGTAAGCTTCGACCGTATCGTCTCGGTGATGAAGCAGACGGGCCACGACATCCCGTCGCTATATAAGGAAACCGCACTCGGCGGCCTCGCGGCGATAAAATAGTCTGCATTCCATATCCGGTCGGGACATATCGCCGCCCCGGCGCGGAGCTTTTTCGCAAAACGCCGAAGTTTGAGGGCAAAACATTCGGTTGTTTTAATAAAAATCGCTACTTTTGTTGCGTAAAATGCCGTCTCCGCTCCCGACGCGCCAACAGCGCAATATCCGGGAATGCCCGACGCCCTCACAACTGAATTCTTAACTTTCATCAATACCTACACAGACATGGAAATTTCCCATATCGAACACATCGGCATCGCCGTTCCATCGCTCGACGAGGCCATCCCTTTCTACGAAAACATGCTCGGCCTTAAATGCTTCGCCATCGAAGAAGTGGCCGACCAGAAAGTACGTACAGCCTTCTTCCAGGTTGGACAGACCAAAATAGAGCTTCTTGAAGGCACCGCCGACGACAGCGCCATCTCCAAATTCATCGCCAACAACGGCGGCCGCGGCGGTATTCAGCACGTGGCATTCGCCATAGCCGACGGCGTTGCCAATGCTCTGGCAGAAGTAGAGCAGAAGGGCGGCCGCCTTATCGACAAGGCTCCCCGCCGCGGTGCCGAAGGCCTCAACATTGCTTTCCTACACCCCAAATCGACGATGGGCACCCTCGTTGAACTTTGTGAGGATCCAAAAAAGAAATAAACAAATTCCGAATGCCTGGCGGCATCCTTCCGGCCAACGGCCCAGAGGAGCCGCCTCAGCAGTTTAATAATAAATACAATTACTTATGAGCAATCAGATTGAAAAAATACAGGAGCTTATCGCCCTACGCGAGAAAGCACGCATCGGTGGTGGCGAAAAGGCAATCGAGAAACAGCACGAGCGCGGCAAGTACACCGCCCGCGAACGCATCGCCCAGCTGCTCGACGAGGGCTCGTTTGAAGAGCTCGACATGTTCGTGACCCACCGCTGCCACAACTTCGGCCAGGAAAAGAAAACCTTCCTCGGCGACGGCGTAGTGACCGGCTACGGCACAATCGACGGCCGTCTGGTCTACGTATTCGCCCAGGACTTCACCGAGTTCGGCGGTTCGCTCTCCGAGACCATGGCCCTCAAAATCTGCAAGATTATGGATATGGCCATGAAGATGGGTGCCCCGGTAATCGGCCTCAACGACTCGGGAGGCGCACGTATCCAGGAAGGCATCAACGCGCTGGCCGGCTATGCCGAAATCTTCCAGCGCAACATTCTCGCATCTGGCGTCATACCCCAGATTTCGGCCATCCTCGGCCCCTGTGCCGGCGGAGCCGTATACTCCCCTGCCCTGACCGACTTCACCATCATGGCCAAAGGTATCAGCTACATGTTCCTCACCGGTCCGAAGGTTGTTAAGACCGTTACAGGCGAGGACGTCACCCAGGAGCAGCTCGGCGGCGCTACCGTTCACTCGCAGAAGAGCGGCGTATGCCATTTCGCTGCCGAAGACGGCGAGGAGGCCATCAAGATTGTCCGCAAACTCCTCAGCTACATTCCTCAGAACAACCTTGAGGACGCACCGATAGTGGAGTGCAACGACCCCATCGACCGCATGGAGGACTCACTCAACGAAATCGTACCCGACAGCCCCAACCGCCCGTACGACATGTATGAGGTAATCGGAGCAATCGTCGACAACGGTGAATTCCTTGAAATCCAGCGCGACTATGCCCGCAACATTATCATAGGCTTCGCCCGCTTCAACGGCCAGAGCGTCGGCATCGTGGCCAACCAGCCCAAATTCCTTGCCGGCGTGCTCGACAGCAACGCATCGCGCAAAGCCGCTCGCTTCGTGCGCTTCTGCGACGCCTTCAACATTCCTCTGGTATCGCTCGTCGATGTTCCCGGATTCCTTCCCGGCACCGGTCAGGAGTACAACGGCGTAATCCTGCATGGCGCCAAACTGCTTTACGCTTATGGCGAAGCCACCGTGCCCAAGGTAACCGTAACCCTCCGCAAGAGCTACGGCGGCTCGCACATCGTGATGAGCTGCAAACAGCTGCGCGGCGACATGAACTACGCTTGGCCTACGGCGGAAATCGCCGTGATGGGCGGTGCAGGCGCCGTAGAAGTACTCTATGCCAAGGAAGCCAAGGCTTCTGACGACCCCAAGAAGGTGCTTGCCGAGAAGGAGGCCGAATACAACAAGCTTTTCTGCAACCCCTACAATGCAGCGAAATACGGCTATATCGACGACGTAATCGAACCCCGAAATACCCGTTTCCGCATTATCCGCGCACTGCAGCAGCTTGCTACCAAGCGTGTGACCAATCCCGCGAAGAAACACGGCAACATACCCCTCTGATAATCCATTCATCTTCATCAAGCACGGCTCCGGCGGCCTGATGCGCCGCCGGAAGCCATGCAAATCCTTTCAAGTTAACCGAAAAATCACCAAACTCCATGAAGAAGAAACTGCTTCTTTTACTGGTAGCTATCGCCGGTTGTTGCGCCGCCTCGACCGCACAGGGCAGAAAAGCCCTGCGCATCAACGAGGTGATGGTTGTCAACGAGACGAACGTCGTCGACGACTACAGCGAGCACGGAGCCTGGATCGAGCTGTTCAACTCCAGCTATGCCCCGCTTGAGATTTCGAGCGTCTACCTCACGAACGACCCGAGCCGCCCCACGCTCTACCCCGTGCCCCTGGGCGACGTCAACACCCGAATCCCCAAGCGCCAGCATATAATTTTCTGGGCCGACAACAAGCCCACCCGCGGCACATTCCACACCAATTTCACCCTGGCTCCCGACCGCGCCAACTGGATTGGCATCTACGACGCCGACGGCCGCACGCTCATCGACTCGATAACCGTTCCGCCGATGCAGCCCGACCAGTCGTTCGCCCGCAAAGCCGACGGAATCGGCACATCGGCCGCCGACTGGGAAATCCGCACTGACTCTGACGGCAGCATCGTCACCCCGTCGAGCAACAACATAATCCGCGATACTAACGATAAGGTCCAGAAATTCCACGACCTTGATTCCAACGGCGTAGGCCTTACAATTTCTGCTATGGCAATCGTATTCTCCGCACTCCTTCTGCTCTGCATCTGTTTCTATGTAATCAACCGCATCGGCGCCGCCCGCTCGCAACGCAAGAAGATGGCCGCCCACGGCATCGACCACAAGGAAGTAGCCCGCGCAGACCGCCCCGAAGGCGACTCCGGCGAGGTTATCGCTGCTATCGCAGCCGCCCTCAACGAGCACCTCAACGCCCACGACCTCGAAAGCACCATCCTCACTTTCAGCAAGGCAAAGAAAAACTATTCGCCCTGGAGCTCGCACATCTACACCCTGCGTCAGATGCCGCGCCGCTGATCCATCGGCTCCATAATTAGAATCCACATCATTTAATCCTCATCACCCTCATAACAGCAATGAAAGAGTATAAATATAAAATCAACGGTAACCTCTACAAGGTAGCCATCGGCGACATCGACAACGGCGTGGCCGAAGTTGAAGTAAACGGCACCCCCTACAAGGTTGAACTCGAGCAGAAGGCTGCCACCACCATCAAGGTAGCCACTCCCAAACCGGCAGCCGCACCCCGCACCGCCACCGGCGAGAAAGTAATCGCGAAGGCCGCCCCCGCTGCCGCAGCAGGAGGCACCGCCGTGAAAGCTCCGCTGCCCGGCACCGTGCTCGACATCAACGTAACCGTAGGCCAGGAGGTCAAGGCAGCCGACACAGTCGTAACACTCGAGGCCATGAAAATGGAAAACGCCATCAAGGCCGGTGTCGACGGCAAGGTGGCATCCATCTCCGTAGCCAAGGGCGACGCCGTGCTCGAAGGAGCCGTGCTCGTCACCATCGCCTGAACCGCAACTCATTCACCTTTTTATCTTCAACCTGTCAACACTGTAAAATACCTGAAAAATGAATGAGTTCAGCACTTTTCTTGTAGAAAACCTGACCCAGTTCTGGCACCTCACCGGATTCTACAACGCCACATGGGAGCACCTCGTGATGCTCCTTGTAGGCCTATTCTTCATATGGCTCGCAATCACAAAGAATTTCGAGCCTATGCTTCTGGTGCCGATCGGCTTCGGCATACTCATCGGCAACGTACCATTCAACGCTACCGCCGGCCTTGAAATCGGCATCTACGAGGAGGGCTCCGTGCTCAATATCCTTTATAATGGCGTGAGCGCAGGGTGGTATCCTCCGCTGATATTCCTTGGCATCGGTGCCATGACTGACTTCACCGCCTTGATAGCCAATCCGAAACTGATGCTTGTAGGCGCAGCCGCGCAGTTCGGCATCTTCGGCGCCTATATGGTGGCCCTCGCCCTCGGCTTCATGCCCGACCAGGCCGGCGCTATCGCCATCATCGGCGGCGCCGACGGCCCCACGGCCATCTTCCTCTCGTCGAAGCTCGCACCGAACCTCATGGGAGCAATCGCCGTATCGGCATACTCCTATATGGCACTCGTGCCTGTGATTCAGCCGCCTATCATGCGCCTGCTCACCACCCGCCACGAACGCCTCATCAAGATGAAGCCCGCGCGCGCCGTGGCCCAGAGCGAGAAGATTATCTTCCCTATCGTTGGTCTGCTCCTCACATGCTTCGTAGTTCCCTCCGGCCTGCCCCTGCTCGGCATGCTATTCTTCGGCAACCTGCTGCGTGAGTGCGGCGTAACCAACCGCCTGGCCAAAACGGCATCCAACGCCCTGACCGACATCGTCACCATCCTTCTTGGCATGACCGTCGGCGCCTCCACCCAGGCATCGTCGTTCCTCACCAAGGAGACAATTTTCATCTTCGCCCTCGGCTTCATGGCCTTCATCATCGCATCGGCCTCCGGCGTGCTGTTCGTGAAACTATTCAACCTCGTGCTCCCCGCGTCGAAGAAAATCAACCCGCTCATCGGCAATGCCGGCGTATCTGCCGTGCCGATGTCAGCACGAATCTCCAACAACCTCGGCCTCGAATACGATCCCTCCAACTACCTGCTCATGCATGCCATGGGCCCGAACGTAGCCGGAGTAATCGGCTCGGCCGTAGCTGCAGGCGTTCTCCTCGGCTTCCTCGCCGCCTGATCGCCCTCATTGTCACCCCATCAGCGGTGCGTCGGAATCTCCCCGATTCTGGCGCACCGCTTTTTTTACGTACGAATGTCGGAACCCGTACGAACAAACCGAACAAATGCCTATTAACTACCAGAGAAAATCAAATTTTAATTGCAAGCGAAAAGTCAGATTTCAACTCCCGTGGTATTATCAAATGCCAAAGGATGCGAAGTTAATAACTGCTGATTTAATAACTGCTGAGTAAATGAATTTACCGTGGAATCATCAACCGGGTGTACCCTTCATCTGAGTAAGTCCAAAACTGCAAAATCAAAAATAATTTGTCTACAACGAAAAATTTCGACCGGAAAACTTGCGCAATTCAGAAACTCGTCGTAAATTTGCACCCGTTAAAGGGAAACAATAACGCTCGTGAGCAGCAGAGGTTGCTTCTCCTCAGAGAGGAAGGCGTTAAAATAGGCACTCTTTAATTGGACACTTTGCCTTGTGGTGTAATGGTAGCACGTCGGATTCTGGTTCCGCCTGTGAGGGTTCGAATCCTTCCAAGGCAACTCTTTAAAATTGCAGTTAGCTAATTATCAGTTAACTGCAATTTTCTTTTATGTATCTGCACAAAATCGGCAAAACGAATCTCGGCATTCCGGTTGAAAAGAATCCATACAGCAATTTCAGGACCTTCCGGCAGAACGGGGTCCTGTTTCTTTCCGCACAGGTAAAACGAATTTTTCAAGGGGTGGACGACTCTATGCTGATTCAATCATAGTAACCGCTATTGAGGTTTCACAATATAAATAATAAATGCATTTACAAGCACACAATCGGATTTCCTCCACCGATTTTGCATTATTTAGTTATGAAGTGCCAGAATTTGGCACTGGTGCCGCTTAACTTTGCAGACGGGAAGCGATAGTGCATCCCCTTGTCACTCTAATTCCGCATTGACCATGGCTCTTCTTATTATGCTAATCGTATTGCCCGGATGGTTGTTTCAGGCTCTTAAAGATGGCGCCAACATAAAGTGATCCGGCAACTCCGTCGGCACTTCCGAATGCCACCCTCCGCAAACCACAAAATTCTCTGGAACTGACACGCAAAATCATATCTTTCGGAGAAACTCCAACAATATTCTGTATAACAACTAAATTCTAACAACATGTCTTTCTGGAATTTACTATGCGAGGCCGCCCTACTTGATTTAATCTGCAAACTTTTTTCACCTAAACGGAGCCCGATTGAATCGCGTCGCGACAACAAGACCTTCAGTAGCGGCAACGTATTCCGTGACACCGATTATTCAGGAGATTACTCGTCGGGCAACAATAGCACGTCAGGCACTTATTTTGGCGGACATTCTGGCTCATGGAACGACTGCATCGACGACGACATTATCAACGATGCATTTTTCGACGACTTCTAAAACGCTCAGCGATATCATATTTCGGTTTGTTGTACCCTTTTGTCGGTTCTTCGACTTAAAAGGGGAACCTCGGCATGGTTCTTGTTGTTTGAAATTTCTGAAAACGTATTTACAACGCATATGAAATTCACAAAATTCCTGATGGCCTCCGCAGCCGGCGCTACCATGCTGTTCGCACACGGCAGCGAACCGGCCGCAGACCAGCTGACCAAAACAACCGATTCTATGAACCCAGTAATCATCTACTTCACCCACTCCGGGAATACGGAGCTTGCGGCAAAGGAGCTCTCGAAGGCAACGGGCGCCAAAGCCATCCGCCTCATGCCGGAGCAACCCTATTCGTCGGCCGATGTCGACTGGACCAATGAGACCTCCCGATGCACACGCGAGCATCTCGACCAATCGCTACGTCCGGCGATTAAACCTATCGACATTGATTTCACCATAGTCGATACGTTATTTCTGGGTTTCCCGATCTGGTGGCACGAGGAGCCGGCCATAATCCGCACATTTCTCGACACCTATGGCCCCCGACTTGCCGGAAAACCGATTTACCCATTCTGCACCTCCTATGAAAGCCCGATGTCGGAAGCCGACGCGACTCTGCGCAAAGGCTATCCCGGACTTGACTGGAAAAATGGCCTCCGCCTACCCGCATCAACCGAAATCATAAAACAATGGATCGAACAACAATGACAACGATTAAACTCAACAACGGCGTCGAAATGCCGCGCATCGGCTACGGCGTATATCAGGTTAACCCCGATGAATGCAAACGTTGCGTGGCCGATGCGCTGAGCGTAGGCTACCGCATGATTGATACAGCCCAGGCCTACCACAACGAGGAAGGCGTCGGCGAGGCGGTCAAGGAGAGCGGCATCGCCCGCTCCGAGCTTTTCATAGTATCAAAAATATGGATTTCCAACTATGGCTATGAAAAAGCCAAAGCATCGATCGACGAGAGCCTGCGCCGCCTCCAGACCGACTATATAGACCTGATGCTCCTACACCAGCCTTTCTGCGACCGCTACGGCGCATACCGCGCTCTCGAAGCAGCCTACAAGGAAGGGAAAATCCGCGCAATCGGCGTAAGCAATTTCTATCCCGACCATTTCGTGGACCTTGCCAGCAACGTTGAGATTCCACCGGCCGTAAATCAGATTGAGACACACGTATTCGACCAGCAGACCGAAGCCATCAAATACCTCAAAGAATTCGGCACACGCGCAATGGCATGGGCCCCCCTCGCCGAAGGCCGCAATAACTTCTTCACAAACCCGGTGCTTGAGGCAATCGGCCGCAAATATGGCAAGAGCGTAGCACAGGTGGCTCTGCGCTGGCTATATCAGCGTGACGTAATCATCATCCCGAAGTCGACCCATATAGAGCGCATGCGCCAGAATCTCGACATCCTCGACTTCTCGCTCTCCGACGAGGATATGGAGGAAATCCGGCGCCTCGACACGGGCAAAAGCCTGTTTTTCGACCACCACGACCCCGAAGTCGTAAAGATGTTCATGGGCTGGCGCTGACCCCCTCCCCTACCGCAGGACGCCGCAGACATCCAATCGCGGCGTCCTGTCGTATTTTCCCTACATTTGATGACTATCCGCCAGCGCAATTCCGCCGGAAATTCGTAGCTTTGCAGAGCAGAAACACTCACCCCGTATGTCATGAAAATCGAAAAATGGGAAACAATAGATAGCCAGTATGTAATCCGGCGCCCATGGCTCACGGCACGCTGCGACACTGTGCGCCTCCCCAACGGCACCATCCATCCGGAATACTACGTTCTGGAATATCCCACCTGGATCAACGTTATCGCCATTACAGCCGACGGCGATTTCGTCATGGTGGAACAATACCGCCATGGCCTCGGGGATGTATTCACCGAACTCGTTGCCGGAGTGGCCGAAGAGGGAGAAGCGCCCATGGATACCGCACGCCGCGAACTTCTGGAAGAAACCGGCTACGGCAACGGCACCTGGCAGCAATTCATGGTTCTTTCGCAGAACCCCAGTTCGACCAACAACCTTACATACACATTTCTGGCCACCGACGTCGAGAAAATCGACACCCAGCATCTCGACGCTACCGAAGATATCGCCGTCCGCCTGCTTACTCCTACCGAGGTAAAGCAGCTCTTGCTCGACGATAGAATCAAGCAATCGCTTATGGCCGCCCCACTCTGGAAATACTTCGCCCTGAAGGCCATGTAACCCCTCTTTCCAGTCCTCGCAGAAACCCCGAAACACGCTCAACGAAACCAATTAGCCCATCGCCGTTAATCCTCCGCCCCTCGCCTACCCCTCTTCATGGTGCTCCTAACAGGATGCTGAAATAGCCAACGTCCGAACGAAGTATGTAACGATGATACAATCTTTCTGTAGAACAGTAAAGGCAACCCGACTAAATTCCCTCTTTACATATTAGACATATTTACGGCTACCCGTCGTGATTAATAGATGAACCCGCTCTGCTTACATTCTCAAATATAGCGCACTTTAATCCAGCGCACTATTCAACGGCAATCGGTTGTGTTTTACAGCATAACCGATTGCCATATCAAAAAATCTTTAGTGAGCTTATATGACATTACCCCCCCAAAAAAAGTAGCACAACAGCTATAAGAAAATAGAAAACTGGAGTAATAACGGTTCAATCTAAATTACCAGCAAATATAATGTTTAACTGTAATCCAACGTCTCTGACGTGAGTCATATTCTTGGGTTATCTTGACCAAAATTTCTCTTTATTTATTCAAAAACAACATTTTAGTTTAAAGTTAAACATTTTCTTGTCCTCCGATAGTGCGAATATCGGAGGACACTTTTTATATAACAAACTTCGGGCTAATATAATATGGCAGACAATTTTGACCGATACAGCGTTCAAAGTTTATCCCTAAAAACAATATTTAGAAAACTGGAGTAGGAACGAATCAGTCAGTAGCACACATAGTGCTTAACAACTATCCAACGATGTAAGCGTGTATCATACTCGTGGGTAATTTTAATCAAAAGTTCATTGGTCTTATTCATATCGAAAACTCATTTTAGGTGTTTGTGGAAAATGGTTTCTATGATATAGACCTCCAGTTTTCTATTTCTTTATATAACAAATAACGACCCAATATACAAAATGCTTTCATATCAGTTATAGGTGAAATAAAAAACCAACAGATATGAAAGCATTAATTCTAAAGAAACAAGAAATTAAAGGTAATAGCAATTACAAAGAAATAACAGAAACAATCTGGTATTTCCTTGGTATTCCAATTTTTTATTCTAAAATCTCTATTGTGCGTTGACCTTCTGAAAAGCATTTCTACCGCCAATTACTGTTTGGAATTCACCTTTTATGCCATTCCAATATGTGGCTTCCAACTTTTCATTAATCAGTAAGTCTGTGACGGTTAATTTAACATCTTCCTCTGATTTCAAAATGACGATATCACCAACTTCGAGTTCATTCATATTATCCTCCTTTCCGTACTAAAATTAAACATCGGCACAACGCCTACCAGTTGCGTTTGGTGTCTCATAGCTACTGATGAGTCCAGTATCAGCCCGTGTCAAGGGTTAGGCTAATACTTTTTCTATAGCAATTAACGTGCCAATAATAAAATCACCCTAACGAGCGTTATTATCTTACAAAGTTAATAAAGCCACGGACGTAGTGCAACCGCCCGTGGCTCTTATTAGACCTCAAAATCGTGCTGCAACACGATTAGAGTAATGGACTTTTCAATCTACCCCACGGATGCTCTTTAAATGGGCATCCGTTTTTAGTGGGGTTAATCCCCTTTCTTATGAATATGGGGCTTCAAGGTCGGAGTATTTCCTGGCGTCAGCTTATTGTCTCTTTGGCGACGGTCTGGCATTCCAGTTGACTTAGCAATCCTTTTTGGACCTGGTTTGATACCCATGACAATCTTTTTTGAATTGAACAATATTAGAAATCACGTATTCTCTTCACTGGAGAGAAATCTATAAGAGCCAGCCTTCATCCCGAAGGTATCAGCAAGAAGGAGTGCCTATGCACTATAATATCACATCGCAATTTCCGTGCCAATGTCGCTACGGCGAGAAAACAGTTGTTAACAAAGAATATGTTTGTTTAAAACTATGACATTTTGTCAGTTTGTATCTGCCAATATCTGACATAACTCAATGATAATCCGCCATTATTGTCCATGGAATAGTATAATTGATTTAGCTATACAAGGTTAATAAAATTAGTTAGGGATAGGAAGATATATGAGCAGAGCAATCTATTTTTAGATGTAAATGCGCTTTATTAGCGCACCGTACATATCACCATGCTTAGTGTGGAACCATCCTTTCCACACTATGACTTCGTAATATGAAGCCATGTATTCTATGAAACGATTGCCTGCTCATATAACTTCGCTTTTTCTACCTTATAACAGGCAAGCATAAGTTTTCTGCTTAGAAGCGAAATATTTATAGATTATTAACAAATGAACGAGCAAAGCATAACAATCCGTTGGGAGAAAAATCCCGATGGCAGTACTGACATATCGGTCAGCGGAGATAAGGATTATCTGCCGCATTTCAGCGAAGCATTTCTATCGTTGGATACTCTTCCTTCGGTACATAGTGTGGACGAGAGGGAAACGAGTGGCGAGAGTGCTGGAAATTCGGCTACTGCATCACTTCTTCGTAGCCTAATAGTGATAATCCGAAAGAGTAATAAGATAAACGGTCATATTATAACCGAGCTGGAACGCAATTCAAAATTTCCACTTACGGATTTGATAACAATTCGCAAGTTTGCTCAAATAGCTGGTATAAAGATTGATGAGCGGAAATTCCGCAATCGGAGAGACTTTCAAATGTATTTTCGGGAGTTGATGAAAGAGGAGGATTGATAATGACCGAAAATGAAGTAATAAGCGAACTCAATGAAATAATGGCTTTAACAGGAGCGACTGAAATTAAGCAAGGTCGCGTATTAGATGAATTTCTAAAACGGCATCCCAATGGAAGAAGTATAAGCAAGGATGTATATGATAATACGATTGCTAAGATTTATTTTAATCCTTTGGAATGCGTCTATGCGATAAAGCCAATTCCGAATAGCCACGATACAATGATAAAAAGGACAAAAGAGTCTGAATGGGAGCGTTATTCAAATTGGTGATAATTACGCTCTAAATCAGCAATTAGTTTTGGATTGGTAATCTTGATTAGCTCCGAAATATGTGCATGCTGAGGGGCAGAATTTCGTTGAGAGCGAAAATCAACTATGCCATTCGGATTGATTAACTCTACCCGAATGAAGATATTGGGATTAGAACGAAGCGCCGCCCAATCTCCATAAATTAACTCATCATTGACTTGCTCCATTGATAATTACATGAGATTAAAATACAAAGTTACAAAATTTTCGCTAACTTTGTGCCGTTTTAGAGAAGACCAAATTTGGAATAACTGAGAAGTGCCTTATTTCTTGTGAAATCGCCAAATTAAATAAAGAATACACGAGGCACGGTGACAGCTCATATAACGTGGGCTGCCTATCCGTGCGTGTATTCAGGTGTTTGGCGATACCTACAAGAGTGCAAGGATGGCAGCCCACTTTTCTATATATAACTCAAGTAAGAAAATTTCTCCAATATCAGGTTGCATGAGGAGAATAAAAACTCTTGTAAAATCGCCTATGAAAAGAGTAATGTTAATGCTTATGGCTGTAATAGCGTGCAGTCTAAGCGCGTGGTGCCAGACGACATATATTGTGTCATTAGGTACAGCAGCTTTGGAGAAGAACAATTTTTTCGCAGTAAAGCAAATGTTCAAAGAAAAAGGCTTCAACTTTGAAGAGTATGCATCCGACAACACACATGCTGTAGGTATGAGCGGAGCTGGTGATTCAGCTATCATGTGGGTAATTGATGCCAATCCGAATGAGACAATAAAAGAAGTCGCATTTCTATGCGGGGTTTTACATTGGTATGGCATAGACAAGGTTCTCTCAGATGCTGGATATACTTGTATTAACAAAGGAACTACAATCGTAAGCAATGGGGAAGAGGTGCCTCAAGACACTTGGTCAAATGGGTACAAACGTTGCTATGTGCAGTCCTTAGACAACTGCATGGCACATATTATCTTCAAACGAAAGGTTACAAGACCAAAGCCAAAGAGGAGAAAATAACCGCTATCTTCTAATGTAAAAAAATAGCCGATGTCCTCACGGATGTCGGCTATTTGCGTATTCCATAAATCCTTCGTAAATTTGCGGTGTGTTACCAGCACAACCGTAAATCAAGACTGTTCAATCTATTCAATCTTAGCAATTTAAATTATGACAAACGAACATCTTGTAACGGATTTGGAAATACATAATGTAAATAACTTGCTTATGTATAATAACTTTGGTATTAAATTCCTCTACATCAATCATAATTACAAGCCAAACAGCAAGGATTATGATGAACGAGGATTGGGCGTACACCTTATACAAGGTCAGTTGTATGCTGTTGTTCAGCGCACCTATTTTTGACCTTTTCGCCTGCCACGAACCTTTAATATCTGCGTCATAGCAGCATCAAAATCTACTGACCGTCCCATAGGCTTTTTCAATACTTCTATGGGTTGGTCCAAGATTGCCATATACTCTCTATCCTTCTTGTTCTTGGGCTTCATTTTCCTACTATCTGATTTTGGGTTACACGGATATTTGTATTTGCTATTGCCATATCAAAGCGTACTTTGTTAGAAACGCTGCGAGTGTTATAACGGAAGCAAAACTCATCAAAATATCGCTGCATATATTTACGGCTGACCCAATTATATATTGCATTAACAACACGCTTGCAGAAATTGCCCCAAAATCCTTCTATGGAATTTGTATAAGCGTCACCGACAACGTACAGACCTTTGCCATGGTCAACCATTTTCGTGGTATATAGTTTCCGCACAAGGTCATAGCCGCACCATTCATCTGTAAACAGTGTTGCCGTCCTTGCTATTGACTTCAGAATGGGCGGTGTAAGGGATTTAACCGAAGTATCCTTTACCACCTTGCAAATCACATTGCCGCCACGTTGTAGCATACCGAGTACAGGAATCTTATCCTTAAAGCTCCTGCCCTGACTATTCTTGACCTTCTTATTAGCATGGCGGTTTTTATTCTTGCCCCCTACGAATGTTTCATCAAGCTCAACTTCGCCGTCTAACTTTTCCATATGTACGCTGTGGAATGTTCTGCGGATTTTGTGAAGTACGAACCATGCCGTTTTCAGGGTCACAGTAATATCCTTTGCTAACTGAGTGGCGGAGATAGACTTTTTGTGGTTGCATATTAGGTAGATAGCCATGAACCATTTGCGTAGTGGCAACTTTGTACCTTCAAAGATTGTACCTACACGTACATTGAAATTCTTGCCCGTGTTCTTACACCGATAGTTACCATCGCCACGGTGATAAACCTTTGAAGAAGGATCATAGGGAGATACAACTCCATTCTCCCAACGTTTACTTTCAAGGTAGGCGATGCAAGCTGCCTCTGTTGGAAACGCTTCAAATAAGTCATACAGCGAGTTAAATGCTCCAAAGTTTAGATTTTTCATAAGCCAACCTGTTTGGGGTTGGGTTTAGTAACTTTGGTGACAAATAAGCTTTGCGAAAAAAGGGAATACAGATTAATTTAACTAATAGCCAAGTGAGAACGTTCAATTTAAAAGCATATGTAATGCTTAACCGTTACCCAGCGTTTTAACTTGGAGTCAAATTCGCGGGTTACTTTAATCAGAATTTCATTAAACTTTTTCATATGGGAATAACCATTTTGTTGATGTTTTGGAAAATGTTTCCTATGAATCAGTCCTTGGAGTTAGCAAAATAATCTGTATTCCATCCGCAAAGTTAATGATAATAAGCTTTGCGAAAAAAGAATACGGAAGGCTGGTAGGTCAATAAATCAGACTTTTTTGTAATACATCGCAACAACCCAATGACCTTGGGCGTCACGTTCAAAACGTGAAAATAGGAATATTTCTCTTTGGGAATGTTTCATATTAAACGTTTGTTTATGGCATTTAGAGTGCCTTGTTAAAATGTGAAGCCTTCTTTTTGAGAGACAACCTTCCGTATTCTTTCGCAAAGTTATAAAACAAGGACATATCACGATAGAGGAACAGTTCAAAATTAATGATAGACTTTCTTGTAAAACGTTTCAAACGCTAACTGTCCATCAATCAAAGTGAGATAAGTTCGTACCTTAACCCACTCAAACTGAGCTTAGTTCTTTGCCTCTGCTGTAAACACCTCCTTTCGCTTTGGGATATTGGAAAGAAATTCGGGGTTATCAATAGAGCATCGTGATGTGTCCTTAATTATTAACAAATTGAATATGGAAACAGCCAAGACTAAAAAATGCGCTAAGTGTCATCAGGAATTACCCGTAACCGAATTCTGGAAGGATAGACGCGCCAAAGATGGCTTAAACTGCTATTGTAAGGAATGTATGAAAATATTTACATCCAAGGCTCACACACGGATGAAGATAAATAAACCCGATAAGTCCAGACCTCTGAAAAGTATTCCTCTGGAAGATATTACAGAGGAGCTAAGATTAAGGGGGCATCAATTAGAAACACAAAAAGAAAAACGAACAATAACCAAAGTTGTTACTGTCCGTTTGTTTGGAATGAAAATTCTAACAATAACTACCGATATGCCTCATTTTGAAATAGATTCACTCAGCGCACGTAGTGGTACGGATGAAGCATCATTGTAGTGTTTTTCGGTAAGTTCATTCAAAAGATTATATAAAAAGCATCTGCAATCGGAGCGCAAATCAATTAGACTTTCTTATAATATAGCGCAATGACAAGTCTGCCCTGCTCATCGCGTTCCAAACGCGAGAATACGAATATCTCTTCTGCTGAGTCTTTCATATCAATCGTTTTTAGGGGACATTTAGAGTATCCGAGTTGTAGTTGAAAAGCCTTGTTGAAATGAAGACGATTGCAGATGCTATTTTGATAACGCTGTGTTACAGTAATACAAGATAATCAAGATGTTAAACTTCCTAAACGGCAAGGGTAATATCATATAAATTCACCAAATCTTTTTAACTTTGTATAAATAGCAACCAGAAAATCTGGATATGGCCGAAACGGTTTAAAACCACAGGCAGTGATGCCGCCGTAAACCTCATCGCGTAGCGCTTTGCTGCGCAAAAATCAAAATCCGGAACTCCCAAGCAGTCGTTGCAGGCTCGGCCAACCACCAGATAACTGCCACTGGAGTTCTCTTTCTTGTATATGGAAATAATAGATAACGTAAACAAGACTCTTAAGGACGATATGCTTATCACCTTACGCTCCGGCTCAAAGGTCGCTATCGCTGCGTCTTGTTTTTCTATCTATGCATTCCATGAGCTAAAAGAACAGTTAGGCGACATCAGTGAACTACGTTTTATCTTCACTTCTCCTGCTTTTGTAACCGAGAAGGTTGATAAGCAATCCCGAGAGTTTTATATACCGCGTCTTAATCGCGAGCGAGACCTTTTTGGTTCCGAATTTGAAATCAAACTGCGTAACGAGCTTTCTTTGAAGGCTGTCGCCAAAGAGTGTGCCGAATGGATTAGGCGTAAGGCTTGTTTCAAGTCAAACCGTACAAATGCCGGGATGCCTTCGATAATTGGTGTTGACGACATTGTCTACTCACCTGTCAACGGTTTTACCACTGTCGAACTAGGATGCGAACGTGGAAATTACCTCGCCACGATGATACCCAAATTCGATGCCCCTTTCTCATTACAGTTCTTACAGAAATTCAACGAGATTTGGAATGACTGCGAGCAACTTCAGGTCGTTACAGACGAAGTCCTCGATAACATCACAAACGCCTACAAAGAAAACCCTCCGGAGTTTATCTATTTTGTTACGCTCTACAATATCTTCAACGAATTTCTTGAAGATATTTCGGAGGATGTACTGCCTAATGAGGCCACAGGCTTCAAGTCGAGCGTTATCTGGAACAAGCTTTATAATTTCCAGCGTGATGCCGCTCTTGCCATCATCAACAAGCTCGAAAAGTATAACGGCTGTATCCTTGCCGACTCCGTCGGTCTTGGCAAAACATTCACCGCTCTTTCGGTCATAAAATACTACGAGAACCGCAACAAGTCCGTTCTCGTCCTATGTCCGAAAAAACTTCACGATAACTGGGTTACTTATCGCAGTAACTACGTCAACAATCCTCTCGTTTCTGACCGTTTGCGTTATGATATCCTCTATCATACCGACCTGTCGCGTCAGTCCGGGCAAAGCAACGGCCTTGACCTCGAACATATAAACTGGGGCAATTATGACCTCGTGGTAATCGACGAGAGCCATAACTTCCGCAACGGCGGCAAAGTTACCACCGATGAGAACGACGAGAATCCGCGCGAGAACCGCTATCTCCAGTTGATGAACAAGGTGATTCGCGCCGGAGTGAAAACCAAAGTGCTTATGTTGTCGGCCACCCCCGTCAACAACCGCTTCAACGATCTGCGCAATCAGCTTGCTCTCGCTTACGAAGGCGACAGCTCGATTATGGACGCGCAGCTCAAAACGACAAGTTCTCTTGACGATATTTTCCGTCAGGCGCAGACTGCTTTCAATCGTTGGTCGAAACTCCCGGCTGAAGAACGAACCACAAAGACATTGCTCGAAATGTTGAGTTTCGACTTCTTTGAAGTCCTTGACAGCGTCACCATTGCCCGTTCCCGCAAGCACATCGAGCAGTATTATGATACAACTGACATCGGTAAATTCCCGGAGAGATTGAAGCCAATCTCCCGCGCTCCAAAGCTAACTGACCTGTCCACAACTGTGAGCTTCAATGATATTTTCTTTAGTGTCAGCGAACTTAACCTCGCTATCTACACGCCCTCCGATTTCATCTTGCCGAGCAAACTGGATAAATATATGGAAGTGCGTGAGGACGGACGTTTCAGCAATCTTTCCCGCAGTGGCCGTGAACGTGGTATCCGGCAACTTATGAGCATTAATCTGCTCAAACGACTTGAAAGCTCCGTCAATTCATTCCGCTTGACGCTTACGCGAATTAAGAACTTTATCGAAACAACCATCAATTCCATTGATACAGTTGCTGCCTCCGGCTCCCATGCCGAGGTTAACGACTATGACTTTGAAAACGGACTTGACTTCGACGAGCGCGAAGATACCGTTTTCATCGGAGGCAAGAAGACTAAGATTGACCTCGCCGATATGGATTATATTCAGTGGCGCGGCTATCTCGCCAAAGACCTCGACAATCTGAACACGCTGCTGTTCATGCTTGCCGACATCACCCCTGGACATGACAGCAAACTGCAGATGCTCATTGAGGACATTCGCAATAAGTTTGCCAATCCCATAAACGGCGACAACAAGAAGATAATAGTCTTCACGGCCTTCTCCGACACAGCCCAGTATCTCTACGATAACATCGCACCGCTCGTTAAAGAGCGCACAGGACTGAACACAGCTCTCGTGTCTGGAGACGTTGAAGCTCGCTCTACTCTCAAACTCCGCGAGAGAATGGACTTTAATAAAGTCCTGACCCTTTTCTCGCCTATCTCGAAAGAGAAAGCCTCGCTTTATCCGAAACTTAATGAGGAAATAGACGTGCTTATAGCCACCGATTGCATCTCGGAGGGTCAGAACCTTCAGGACTGCGATTTCCTCATTAACTATGATATTCACTGGAACCCCGTGCGCATCATTCAGCGCTTCGGTCGTATCGACCGTATCGGTTCACGCAACGCGGTAATTCAGCTTGTCAACTATTGGCCCGACATGGACCTTGACGATTACATCAATCTTAAGGGGCGCGTCGAGGCCCGCATGAAAGTATCGGTTCTCACCGCCACCGGTGATGACAACCCTCTTTCTGCCGAGGAACAGGGAGACCTCAAATATCGCCGCGACCAGTTGGAACGCCTTAAAAAGGAAGTCGTCGATATTGAGGAAATGAACTCTGGCGTCTCCATTATGGACCTGGGCCTGAATGAATTTCGTCTCGACCTGCTCGACTATATGAAGCAAGGGCACGACATTGAGCATACTCCTATGGGGCTTCATGCTCTCGTTGCTTCTGATAAGGACGCGCCTCCGGGCGTTGTTTTCGTGCTCAAAAATCGTAATAACGAAATCAACATTGACCGCAAGAACTGGCTCCACCCGTTCTATATGGTCTATATCTCGAAGGACTCCGAGGTAATTGTAGATCATCTCGACCCGAAAGACCTTCTCGACCGTATGCGCCACCTTTGCCGAGGCAAGGCAGAGCCTCTGATTGAACTTTGCCGAAAATTCAATGCCGAGACTCGCGACGGTCAGCGCATGGGTACCTACTCCCGTCTTCTTGGCGACGCCATCTCGTCGCTAATCAAGGTCAAGGAATCGACCGACCTTTTTTCATTCCTCGATGGCGATACCGGCTCTCTTTTCGGCAACGAAGTTCGAGGTCTCGATGATTTTGAGTTAATTTGTTTTTTAATAATAAGATAAGTATATGAAAAAGAATAACATGAGTGCTGCTGAATTCCAAATTTGGGAACAGCGAAGATATGAAATAGCAAAAGATGTGGCTGTTGCACTTGTCAGCAAACTCAATCGCGAAGAAGCATTTGTGTCTCCTAATGACATGGACGAAAAGGTGGCATATCGCTCAATAGAAATTGCAGAAGAGCTGATTATGCGCCTTCGCGAAGAAGGTATGAATTGGTAAAAACCGTATGTTAGGACTACCGCAATCCACAGAAGTCAAGCGACCACTGCCTAAAGCACAGCTTTATAAGCGGTTCGACTGGAAACCATCGCAACGTGATAGTTTCGATGGCGAAGTATCGCGTCTTGACTTTGTCAACTGGATTGCGCCGCGCACACTCCCGGCTATCGCCGAGGGTGCCGAGGTTAAAGAGATTTTTGTTATCGAAGTATCGCTCAAATCTCGCGACTTCGATACAAAAAATATCGTTCTTATTGCTAAAAGTATTCCGCAGCGCGTTATATACCTGCTTCATTTTGAAAACGAGGCTATGCTTGCCGTATATCACTCCAAGCTTTTCACAGCTCCGTGGCTACCGATAGATTGTGCCACCGTCTCTTTGTCAGGACTCAATCTTGATGCAGTTTGGCAGTCGGTAGTTTCTTCTATCGGACAGTTTTCTGTTGAGCAAGAAAACTCGCTTACCGAACAGATTAAGGTTGATGAAGAACGAGATAAATCGCTCCGCCAAATTGCGATATTGGAGCGTCGAATGAACGCGAGTAAACAGCCACGGCGGAAAAGAGAACTTTTCCTCGAACTCCAAAAATTGAAAGGAGGTCTCAATGGATAAGAAAATCATTGAGAAGAAAGGCATAAATGCAGTCTCAGAATACATCTGCGACTGCGGTTATATGGAGGATCATTTGGCAACAAATGACAAGACGCTTCTTTGGGACGGGGATATTTCAGTATATAAACAAAAGGATGACTTAACTACTGATACATTCCGTTATAATGTTAAATGTCAGGTCAAAGCATCAGAGTGGAGTCGTGACTTTTTCCCTCCGAAAACTGGATATGAAATAAAGTTGCGAGATTTGCAGAAATATCTTACCGACGGAGGTGTCGTTTTTTTCAAAAGTTTAGTCGCGCGCAATAGACAGTCTAAGGTTTATTGCGCAGTGCTTACTAAACTTAGTCTCAAAAAGATTTTGGACTCTGCAACAGGCCTAAAGTATACCAAGATTGACTTATTACCCACGCCTGATGCAGAAGTTTTTTTAAAGCAAATCGAATCCTTATATCTTCAAGCAACCCACACTCTTATTACTCGCGAACACTTAAAAGACAAGAAGTATTCGCTTCGATTGCACTCTCCCTATTTAAGTAAAACTGATAATATTTTTTCTTTATTATCTACTACCTACAATGATTTTCTTGTTACAATCGAGGGAATACCGGGCGAGTTTTTATTGGAAGCCCCTACACGATTGCAAATAGGTAAGACGTTTAATCATAGTATTACTATAGATGAAAGAGAGTATTTTAGTAGTGCATTCGTCGAATTTGTTGAGGAAGGAATAAAAGTATCAATCGGTAAAAGTACCGTTTTGATGTTTCCTCACAAATTTGGTACAGAAGGAGGAATGGTATCAATAAGTTATAATTTCTCGGCCTCGAATATATCTGAGGCTGAGAAAGAGTTGCCATTCCTTATAGAGGCCTTTGAACACGGCTATTTCTGTATAGACAAGTTAAAGGTGTCGGTTGGAGCCTTTGACCCCAGTCTTATAAACGAACAGATTGAGGGATGGCGTGGGATGCTCTCATTTGTAAATGACGTCAAAAAGCTTTTCAATACCCTTGGTGTTGTCGATGATTTAGACTTCAATGTTCTAACCCAGTCTGAGGCAGAAGGCCTCGAAAAAATAATATATAGCATTTTATACGATGGCGTGTTAGACATGGACGAAGAACATGATAAAAAGGAAGATTTATTAGAGGTAATAAATGCCGCTGGAGTAAGTCTTTTCCTTTTCTTCAAAAGACTACCCGATGGAGGTTATAAGATTCTTGATATTCACAGATTCTTTGACTACTCTTTCCGCACAAGTTCGGGTAAGATTGCAAAGCAACCAGTTCTTTCAGTTTTGCTTGAAAGAGAAGACCAATTACCTTCTAATTTGGGAGTAGATATTGCTCTTGAAGAATACAAAGAACTCATTAAGGTTGACAGTTCCTTAATCCCCATGCTTAATCATGACATCGACAGGCTTTTGTATCATTACGACACCTTTGGTAAGGAAGCGCATCTTGTCATTGCTCTTTCTATTCTAAACATTCTTATTGACTGCAATTTTTCTGACAATGAAGTAAATATATATACTCGATTGCTTGCTATACAAATGTATAAGCGGCGTAATAATTCTCTACTTGATTGTCATAAAGAGTTCCTTTATGAATTAGAAGCAGACATTAAGAATCCATTAAACCGATTTTCTGCAGCAGTCCTTTTGGACGATAAATCTAAAGCGGACTGGATGCTAAAGAAAATAGACAAGGAGATTTTGGAACGACTTCCCAAACTTCCTATCTACACTTTATATAAGAAACTACAATAACACAAATATGGATAAACTACGAATGAAAAGCCTTGACGCAGCAGATGACAATGTGGCAAAAATAGCCGCGTTGTTTCCTCAGTGTTTCACTGAGCGGATAGGTAAGAGCGGCACCGCCGAACTTGCCATCGACTTCGACAAGCTCCGCGACGAGTTGTCGAAGGACTTGCTCGACGGGGCCGAAGAACGCTATCAGTTCACGTGGCCTGATAAGCGTGCCGCGTCTCGCCTTGCAAATGAGGCTACCGACAAAACTCTCCGTCCTGACCTCGATGCTTCCGTAGATTTTTGGAACACCCAAAATCTTTATATAGAGGGCGATAACCTTGATGTTCTTAAAGTTCTCCGCGAAAACTATCTTGGTGCTATCAAGATGATTTACATTGATCCTCCTTATAACACTGGCAATGACTTCGTATATAATGACGATTTCGCTCAGTCGCGTGAAGATTTCGAGGCTACAAGCGGAGCCTTCGATGAAGATGGAAACCAACTGATTGACCCAATGCAGCGCAATACTGAAAGCAATGGACGTTTTCATACTGATTGGCTCAATATGATATATCCTCGCCTTAAAGTTGCTCGCGATTTGCTTGCTGATGATGGCGTTATTTTCATTTCAATCGATGACTGCGAAGTCGAAAATCTTCGTAAGGTATGTGATGAGATTCTTGGTGAACATAACTTTTTAGCTCAGCTCACGTGGGAGAAGAAATATACAATAGCAAATGATGCTAAATATTTCTCCGCTACACACGATTTTATTCTTTGTTATGCCAGGAACATTGATAATTTTGTCATCGGAAAATTGCCCAGAACCGATGAAATGAATGCGGCTTATAAGAATCCAGACAATCACCCTAAAGGGCCTTGGAAAGCCACTCCACTCCACGCAAGAAGTGGTTCGAATGCAGATTTTACCTACACGTTTAAAAACGGTGTAGTGTTTACACCACCGTCAGGCCGTTTTTCTGCTTATAGTGCCGAAAAACTAAAAGAACTCGATGATAATGATGAGATATGGTTTGGCAAAGATGGCTTATCAACTCCTTCTCGTAAGACTTTTCTCTGCGAGTTGAAAAATGATGGCGTTGTACCAAGAACAATTATCCCATTTTCAGAAGGCGCGCATAACCATGAAGCAGATGAAGAAGTTAAGAGCCTTATGGGTGGTAAGTTGTTCACCAGCCCAAAGCCCACGAAATTGCTGAATCTATTACTGCGCATTGGAAATTGTGAAAGAGAGGCTACTGTCCTCGACTTCTTCAGTGGCAGTGCTACGACCGCACATGCGGTTATGAAACTAAATGCCGAGGACGGAGGAAAGCGTAAATTCATTATGGTACAGCTTCCCGAAGTAACCGATGAAAAGAGCGAAGCGCGGAAGGCCGGTTACGAAAACATCTGTCAAATCGGAGAGGAACGTATTCGCCGCGCTGGAAAGAAAATCAAGGATGAAGCCGGCCTGCAAGGTCAAGACCTCGACATCGGCTTCCGTGTACTCAAACTCGACTCGTCGAATATGGAGGACGTATTCTATACACCGGAGGACTTCGACGCTCAGAATATCTTCACTACTGTTGACAACGTCAAACCCGATCGTACACCGCTCGACTTGCTTTTCCAAGTTCTACCCGAACTCGACATCGAACTGTCGGCCAAGATTGAGGAAAAAGAGGTCAACGGCAAAAAGGTGTTCTTCGTTGACGGCAATTATCTTATTGCAACCTTCGACACCGAGGTGAACGAATCCACCGTGACGGAGATTGCGAAGATGAAGCCGCAATACTTCGTTATGCGTGATGCTTCCGCTGCCAATGACAATGTCCTTGACAACTTCGAGCAAATATTCCGCCACTATTCACCTGATACAATCCGAAAAATTCTCTGATGACTGCTAAGCAATTACGACAGTTTATAATCAAGAATAACAACGACTGTGCATTGCTCATTGGCAATGGCATAAATCGTCATGCAAAAACCGGTTGCTCATGGGACACCTTGCTAAAGGCATTGGCAAAAGTATATTGTCCGAATTTGTGTTTTGAACAACTCCCTAAAGGGATTTCAAATACTGAATTTTTTGATTTATTAGAGATATCATACTTAAAGGAGATTCCGGTATTTGACAAGGAAGAGTTCGAGAAACAAAGGGTAAGTCTTTCAGTGCCAAGGGAAACATTGGATAGAATTTCAGAATCTATCCAAAATTATGCGTTACAAACTCCTGTTAAACTTACAGACTTAAACCAATATAAAGAAGCGGTTCAAAAGTATAGCAAAGAGATTTCTAAGCTATCCGAAACAGTTGATTTTAATTTTATGACAACAATCGCTTCTATTGGAAATAAAAAGTTTTCAGCAATTGTCAGAAGTAAGTTTATAGCTACAATTTGCGCATATATGAAAAAATGGGAATATCATCCCATACATAAGCAAATAGCATTTTTCGCTCAAAAATATCGTCTGCCAATTCTGACTACAAATTACGATACTTTGCTTGAAGATTCTGTAAATGCAAAAGAACATAATTTCAAGCATGATTCGTCATCAGATAATTTCCCAATTTCTCTAAGTTACACAAATAATAATGTCCCTGACTACAATGGTTTCGGAATATGGCACATCAATGGTGTGATACATTATCCCAAAAGCATTCTAATTGGGTTGTCGCATTATATGCGTGCTATTGAATATGCTCGAAATTTATTGTTCCCACCAAATAAATTTGATGCGGAAATAATACAAAATCAATGGAATAATCCATTAAGGGGCACTTGGATAGACCTTATATTATCGAAACACTTGATAATATTGGGACTTTCATTAGACAAAGACGAAACTTTGCTCAGATGGCTTTTGATAGAAAGAGCTAAATTTTATGCGATGTTTCATTATATGGAAAGACGAGCAATCTACATTGTTCCGGAATCTGAGACACTTGAGGAAGGCAAGGTTCTGTTCTTTAAGACTGTAGGAATTGATGTCTTTAGAGTCAAAGATTACGACTCTGTTTATAGAATTATAAGCGCATGAAATTCAAATTTAAGATACAAAATTATCAAACTGAAGCGGTCGAGAATACTACCGCCATCTTTACCGGGCAACCCAATCGCGACGTCACACATTACCGTCGCGACTTGGGTCGACTTCAAAAGGGCACTTTCCGTTTTGACGGTGACGATGACGGCTATCGTAATGCTGATGTAGAACTGTCAGCTAAGCAGCTTCTCGAAAAAATCTCCACTCTGTGCAGACTTCCGCAGGTGTGCCTCTATCCAAATCCCTTTCGAGGATCGACGGCCTCGGCGCCGTCAACCTCGACGTCGAGATGGAAACCGGTACAGGCAAGACCTACGTCTATATTAAGACGATGTTTGAACTCAACAAGCTCTACGACTGGTCGAAGTTCATCATTGTTGTGCCGAGCATCGCTATCCGCGAGGGTGTGGCCAAGTCGTTCCGTATGCTCGAAGAACATTTCATGGAGCATTACGGCAAGAAAGCTCGCTGGTTCGTCTATAACAGTTCCAACCTCAATCAGCTGGACCAGTTCTCGCAGGACGCCGGGCTGAATGTGATGATTATAAACACCCAGGCTTTCGCCGCTTCCCTCAAAGAGGGTGGCCGCTCAAAGGAAAGCCGCATCATATACTCTAAACGCGACGAGTTTGCTTCCCGCCGTCCTATCGACGTGATTGCCGCCAACCGCCCAATTATCATCATGGACGAGCCGCAGAAGATGGAGGGCGCAGCCACTCAAGCGGCCCTCAAAAAGTTCAATCCGCTTTTCGTGCTGAACTATTCCGCGACACACAAGACGAAGCATGATACCGTCTATGCCCTTGACGCTCTCGACGCATACCGCGAAAGACTTGTCAAGCGCATTAAGGTTATCGGTTTCGAAATGAAAAACCTCCGAGGCACAAACGGCTATATGTATCTCGAAGACATTATCTTGTCTCCGAACAAGCCCCCGATGGCCCGTATATCAATCGAGGTCAAGAACGCCGCCGGTGAGCCTCGCCGTCATTTCAAAACTCTCGGCAAAGGCGACTCTCTTTATTTTGAATCAAACGAACTCCTACAATACAAAGGATATGATATTGTTGAGATATTTCCCGGCTCGAACACGCAACCGGTCGCATACGTTACTTTTGCCAATGGCGTAACTCTGCGTAAGGGAGATGTCGTTGGTGACTCTAACGGACTTCACATGCAGCGTGTTCAAATCCGAGAGACGATTAAGGCTCACTTCGAGAAAGAGCGTCAGCTTTTCAAGAAAGGTATCAAGTGCCTTTCCCTTTTCTTTATCGACGAGGTCGCCAAATACCGCCGCTATGACAGCGACGGTAGTCCCGAAAAGGGTATTTTTCAACAAATATTCGAGGAGGAATATTCACGAATAGCGACAGAAGAATCATCACATATATTTGATGAATCCTACAATGAATATCTCCGGCAGTTTACACCTCAGCAGGTTCATCGCGGCTACTTCTCGATAGATAAAAAAGGCAAGATGGTCGAGACAAAGACGAAGCGAGGCTCCGACGTGTCGGAAGAAGCGTCGGATTACGACCTCATTCTTCGCGACAAGGAGCGTCTGTTGAGTTTCGATGAACCTACCCGCTTCATCTTCTCACATTCCGCACTCCGAGAGGGCTGGGATAATCCGAATGTGTTCCAGATATGTACGCTGCGCCACAGCAATTCAACAACTGCCAAACGTCAGGAAGTTGGTCGTGGCTTACGAATTTGCGTTGACCGCAATGGTGTTCGCCAAGACAAGGAATTGCTCGGGGAGGAAGTCCACAACATAAATGTGTTGACTGTCATCGCTAATGAGAGTTATTCCGACTTTACATCAGCTCTCCAACGCGAAACCCGCGAGGCTCTGCGTGAACGTTCCTCTAAAGCAACTTCAGGTTACTTCGAGGGCAAGACCATTACGCTTGATGGACAGCCACACGTCATCAATGACCGTGAGGCAAGCCGCATTATGATTTATCTCGAAGATAACGATTATATTGACGAATCCGGCAACATAACTCCGAAGTATCATGCAGACCGCGAAGCTGGTACACTCGCACCTCTCGGTGCAAAGCTCGAACCGATGGCCGAGGGCATTACGCTCCTTATTAACTCTATCTTCGACCCGTCTCTCCTTGAAGGAATGACGGAGAACGGAGCGAAGACGAAATTGCCGCAGCCAAAGCTCAACGCCAATTTCTATCGAGATGAGTTTCAGGCTCTCTGGAAAGCCATCAACCATCAGTATGTCTATACCGTCAGGTACAACTCTGACGAGTTGATTGAGAAGTCTATTCTCCATCTCAATACTGACGAGTTGCAGGTGCGCACTCTGCGATATATCAAAATTGAGGGCCAACAGGACACAGAGGAAGTCACTGAATTTGGCGACACCAAATCCACTTCTCAGGAACTTACCGATGTCAGTACGTCCTCGGTCAAGTATGACCTCGTGGGACAGATTGCCAAGGGTGCCAATCTTACACGTCGGACTACTGCCAAAATTCTTCAGGGCTTGCGTCCCTCAAAACTCGCTTTGTTCCGCAATAATCCCGAAGAATTTATCCGCAGGGTGATTCAAATTATTCGCGAGCAGAAGGCCTCCATGATTGTAAATCATATCCATTACCATCTTACCGATGGCACATATGGCTCCGACATCTTCACTGCTGCAAGCAAAGCGGAATTTGATAAGGCATATCAGGCAACCAAGCACGTCACCGATTATGTCGTTTCCGACAGCATCGGTGAACGCAATTTCGCCCACGACCTCGACGAGGCAAGCGAAGTCGTGGTGTATGCAAAGTTGCCGCGTTCGTTCCAGATACCTACACCAGTCGGCAGCTACGCACCCGACTGGGCGATAGCCATGCAGAAAGGCGACGTAAAGCACATTTTCTTTATCGCGGAAACCAAAGGGTCGCTCCAGTCGATGCAGCTCAATGCGATAGAAAATGCTAAGATTGACTGTTGCACTCAGCTTTTCAATGAAATGTCAACCGAATCTGTGCGTTACCATAAGGTCACTTGTTTCCAAGACCTTATCGACGCGATGACATCAACAAAATAATAACCTTTTAATGATAGATATGGATAACGGACAGATTATATTATTTCAGACGCAGGGTGGCGAGACGAAGATTGAGGTTCGGCTCTCCAACGAGACTGTATGGCTCACGGCCGATCAGATGGCGAAGCTGTTTCAGCGCAATAAGTCGACTATATCGAGACATATCAAGAATGTTTTTGAGTCAGGAGGACTTGAACCAAATGTGGTAGTTGCAAAATATGCAACTACCACTCAACATGGCGCTATTGAAGGCAAAACTCAGACTCATCAGGTTGATTTCTATAATCTTGATATGATTATCAGTGTGGGGTATCGTGTCAACTCGCCTCGTGTAAACTATCGGGTAAAGAATTGCTGAACCATGCCGGAAGCGTGTCGGCTGAAGTGGCCAAACTCAAAGCCAATGAGGAATACGACAAATTCCATGAGCGCACCCAATATCAGCTATCCCCGGTCGAAATCCACTTCCTTGAAGCCTTTGAAGAAGAAAGAAAGCACCTAAAAGGCAAGACATCATAATTTCTGAGCCCATGCACTACCACGCCACAGCGTTGATGGTGCCACCTCGCTGACAAATTATTGTATTTTAGGGAAAGGAATAAGCCAATCTGCTGGAAGAGGCAAGCTGGCTTATTGGTAATACATCGGTAGCCTTCTGACTCCGAGGTTACGTAGTATGTATCTCTTAATTACAAGTCGATCAGACGAGGGGGCATTTATTGGCGAAGGGAAGCGGATGCTTCCTTGCGGTATTGGGCCGGGGTCAGGCCGTAAATCTTGTAGAAATTGGAATAGTAGGTTGCCTTGCGCGGATAGCCGGAAGCTGCTGCAATGGCATCGATAGTCCATTCCGGGTGCTCGCGGATGAGGGCTACGGAATGCTCTACTCGCAGCTTGTTGATGTAGTCGGCGGGGGTCAGGCCGGCATACTGCTGGATAAGTTGCGATATCCGGCTTCTGGGCAGACCGGAGCATTCAGCGTAGAGCGAGTCGCGGGTGTAGTCAGACTGCAGATAGCGCTTCGACTCGAGTATGGTTCGTTCGATGGCCTCAAATTGGGTGTAGTTCTCATCGGCAAGGGCACTATCGCGGCTATGAATGATTTCACGCTGGGCGGTAAGTTCGTCGATTCGGCGCGAGGCAATGCGGTTACGGCGCTGGGAACGTCGATATTGTATCAGCAGCACAGCTGCGATCAAAAGAACTGCCACGGCAAAAACTGAGAGAAATATCAGCATTATCTGCCTGTGAGCGGCTTCGCTGCGGGCCCGGCTGAGCTGGAGCTCAGTCTCGTTCAGCGCGAAAAGAGTAGCCATTTCCCGGATCCGGCTCTCCTTCTCCCGGGCATAGATGCTGTCGCGGACCACCCCGGCACGCTCCATCAGCGAGAATGCAAGTGGATAGTTGCCAAGCCCCCGTTCGGCACGGGCATTACTTATGAGGAGGCTGTGGAAGTCGTCGCAAATAGTGTCGCCCTGCTCAAACATCGGGAAGAGTGGAGCGGTGAACTCCAGCACTTTGGCCCATTGCTTTGATTCGAGGAGATAGTCTGTAACAAACACGCGCCCTACGGGCGTGCGTCCATAGTCGGTAGCCATAAAATCGCTGAAAGCCTGCTGTGCCCGACTGGTATCACCGGACATTTGGGCTGCCGAGGCGATGCGTGCATAGGTGTAAGCCCGCTGCTGGTCGGTATAACCGGCAGGTGCGCCTGCCAGGCAGTCTATCCGGTCGATGATTTCAAGCCGTTTCTGGCTGAGTGCGAGAGCATCGTCGAAGCGGTCGTCGGCATAGAGCTCCACTATTTTCATCCCGTAAGCCGACGAGACATTGGCCAGTTCACGTGCCGACTGCGAGGATGTTCCCTCCGAGATTATCTTATCGAGGTAACCATAGCCGCGCTTTCGGTCGCCCATATCAAACGACACACCGGCCATGGTAGTAAGCAGATTATAGACCGCCGGGGTGTTGTCGAGCGCACGTGCCAGCCCGATGCCCGACGTGGCTGCGTGGATGCATCCCCGGAAGTCGGCTGACGACCGTCGGACCACAGCCAGCATCGTCAGAAGATTCAGCTTTATGTCCGGATGGCAGTCGATAGAATCAGAGGTTAGGGCCTCCGAGGCATAACGGTCGGCAAGCGCGAACATCCGCTTTTCGTTGTAAGCTCTTCCGCGCCACAAATTCATGAGATAGGGCGGCATCGGGGAGCTTTGAAGCTTTTGGGCGTCATCCATCAACGATAGCACCGAGTCGGGATCGGTCACCACCAGCCTTTTCAGGTTGGCATCGGAATATTGGTGGTCAGCAGAATTTCCTCTTGCCGTCAGAAAACCGGCAACCGCTCCAAGAAGGAATGCACATATAAGTCGAAGGGGTATCATATTGCAAAAATACGGAAATATTCCCATACCGCAACATTGGCAAACGGCATTCGTCCCAAATGAGTTTCGACATCATATACAATTGTAATACATGTCTGTTCCTGAAAATGGTTGACTCTGTTTGGTATGTTTACTGATATTGGTTT
>ERZ1027236.88-NODE-88-length-51255-cov-6.872871_pt1 | contig 51255 bp, 52 predicted proteins | sample MGYA00519265_ERZ1027236 | MGnify/ENA primary metagenome ERZ1027236 (study PRJEB26926, sample SAMN06164642) | human gut metagenome | biome: ENVO:00009003; feature: ENVO:2100002; material: ENVO:00002003 | host: Homo sapiens | place: USA | collected 2012 ... | reverse complement strand
GAGTTCGTCGGCAGCGTCAGATGTGTATAAGAGACAGCGTCCCCGTAGACACGGATGAGGCGGGCGGTGTTATTTTTTAATGGAAGAATATCGAACAGCATAGTTTATCTCTATCGCGGAGCCCACTGCTTAACGCGAGATCAGGCTTTGCTCGTCCAGCAATATCAAAACCGACATGCCAAGGGCTCACCCCTTCGGGAAAGACTCCCCCGGCCGGGGGAGGTGGCACGATAGTGCCAGAAGGGGAGCAGCTGGCGAGCGAAGCGAGACTGAGAGGGCATTCCTTACAAAAAAACTGCTGCACGCGCAGATGCCGTGCAGCAGTTGGGTGTTTGCGATTACTGTGCGGCCTGCGCCAGACAATCGTCCATGGCGGTGAAGATGGCGTCGCTGGTCATGGTGCTGCCGGAAACAGCATCCACCCCAGCTGTGCCGCCGGCTTCCTGCAGACTGACGGCCAAGCTTTCGGCCGCCTTGCCGCCCAGCGCGGGCGTTTCGCCCGAAGCATCGATGTTCACACCGGTCACTTTGCCGCCGGTGATGGTCACCGTTACCGCCACATCGCTCAGGCACCCTTTCGCGCTGGCGGTATAGGTGCCATCGGTGTAGGTAGCGGCGTTATCAGCGGCGGGCACCGTTCCGGTGTTGGCGATGTACAGGGACAGGACAATGCCCAGCACGAGATCCAGCACCACCATCAGAATGGTATTCCGACTCATGTGTTTTTTCATCTTGCTGTTTGCTCCTTTGGGGAAAATTTTACTTTGCGGGCTTGAAGCTGTCGCGCAGGGTCACGACGCGGTTGTACACGCCGGGGTTCTTGGAATCCGGGGTGAAGAAACCGGTGCGGACGAACTGGAACTTCTCGCCGGGCTTTGCGTCCTTCAGGCTCTCTTCCAGCTTGCAGCCGGTGCGGGCCACAACGCTTTCGGGGTTGAGGTAGTCCTTGTAGTCGCTGCCCTCCGGGATGGCGTTCATGTTGGCCTCGGTGAAGAGCTTGTCGTACAGGCGGACCTCGGCGTCCACGGCGTGCGCGGCGCTGACCCAGTGGATCGTGCCCTTGACCTTGCGGCCGTCGGCGGGGTTGCCGTTGCCGGTCTCGATATCAGCCGTGCAGTGGATCGCGGCGATGGAGCCGTCCGCGTTCTTCTCCACGCTCTCGCACTTGACGATATAGGCACCCATCAGGCGGACTTCGCCGCCGAGGGTCAGGCGCTTGAACTTGGGAGGCGGCACCTCGGCGAAGTCCTCGTTCTCGATCCACAGCTCCTTGGTGAAGGCCACCTTGCGGGTGGTGGTATCGTTGGCTTCACGGTTGGGGTTGTTGGCGATGTCGAAGTACTCGGTCTTGTCCTCCGGGTAGTTGTCGATGACAAGCTTCACCGGGTCCAGCACGGCGATGCGGCGCTGAGCGGTCAGGTCCAGCTCGCTGCGGATGCAGGCTTCCAGCTGGCGCATATCGATGAGGTTGTCGGACTTGGAGATACCGGCTTCCCGCACGAAGGTGAAGATGGAGGTGGGGGTGTAGCCGCGGCGGCGCAGACCGCAGAGGGTCGGCATCCGGGGGTCGTCCCAGCCGTCTACGATGCCCATTTCCACCAGCTCACGCAGGTAGCGCTTGCTCATGACGGTGTTGGTCATGTTCAGGCGGGCGAACTCGCGCTGCTTGGGGAACTCGGTGCCGAAGATGTTCTCGATGACCCAGTTGTACAGCGGGCGGTGGTTCTCGAACTCCAAACTGCACATGCTGTGGGTGATGCCCTCGATGGCGTCCTGAATGGGGTGGGCGAAGTCGTACATCGGGTAGATGCACCACTTGCTGCCCTGCCGGTGATGCTCGGCGTACTTGATGCGGTAGATGGCCGGGTCACGCAGGTTCATGTTGGGGCTGGCAAGGTCGATCTTGGCGCGCAGGGTCTTCTCGCCCTCCTTGAACTCGCCCGCACGCATCCGGCGGAACAGGTCAAGGTTCTCTTCCGGGGTGCGGTCCCGCCACGGGGACGGGCGGCTGGGCTTACCGGCGTCGCTGCCGCGGTACTCGCGCATCTCGTCGCGGGTCAGGTCATCGACATAGGCCTTGCCCTCCTGAATGAGCTTCTCGGCGTACTCGTAGCACTTGTCGAAGTAGTCGCTGCCGTAGAAGATGCCGCCGTTGGGGTCGGCACCCAGCCAATGCAGATCCTCGATGATGCTGTTGACGTACTCCTCGCCTTCGCGGGCGGGGTTGGTGTCGTCCAGACGCAGGTTGAACTTACCGCCGTACTGGTTCGCGATGGACCAGTTGATGTAGATGGCCTTGGCGCTGCCAATGTGCAGGTAGCCGTTCGGCTCCGGCGGGAAACGGGTATGGATCTCGCTGATCTTGCCCTCGGCGAGGTCGGCGTCGATGATCTCAGTCAAAAAGTTTTTATCAGCCATGTGGCGTTCCCCCTTCATCCGGGCCAAACCGCCCGGAACTACTCATGATTCAATACCCATTATAATACACCATTTTTCGCTTTGCTTCAAGGTGGAAATGCAAACCGGGGCAAAATGGCGTTTTCTACCGCATTATTTTTGTGGGTAAAAAGCGTTTTGGTAGCTGACCAGCGCCCCGATCTGGTTGGACTTATTGTGGAAGGCGCACGCCACGATCTCCGGGTGGGCAAGGCTGCGGGCCTGTTCCTCGCTGAAGGGGTGGCCCTTCAGGATCTGCTCCTCATACACCCGGTCCAGCGTCTCGATCAGGAGGGGCTGGCTGCTGATACCGCCGCCGATGGCGACCTTTTCGAGATTCAGCAGGACGCTCAGATTATAGATCTGTACGTCCACGGCAAAGCAGAATTTTTCCAGCACTTCCAGCGCCTCCGGCTCCCCGGCGTTGGCTGCGTCGAAGAAGATCCTGCCGTTCATGGGCGCGTCCGCGGGCAGACCCTTGCGCTCCCGGTAGGCGTCCAGCAGAGCCGTGGTGCTGCACTGGCACGCCATGGTCTTTCTTCCGTTGTTCCACTCGTCGGCGTTGGTGTTCATGAAGCTGTACTCCCCCGCCGTAAAGTCCCGGCCCCGCACCAGCTGGCCATTGACGATGAGGCCGCCGCCCACGCCGGTGCCGATGATGAACACCGCCGCGTTGCTGCAGCCCTTGAGGACACCCCGCTGCAATTCGGCGATGGCGGCGGCTTTGCCGTCGTTCTCGATCCAGACCTTGCAACCGCACTTTTCGGCAAGGCGCGGGCCCACCGGCGTGCCGATGTTGTAGATGATGGAGGGGGCCCCGCCGCCCTTGACCACGCCGTGCTCGGCGTCGATGAAGCCGGGCAGACTCAGCGCGATGCCGTCCACCTCGTCCCTGTGGGGACGGTAGATCTCCGCCATCGTCTCCAGAAAATGCTCCTGACTGTCGCCGGGCGTGGGCACGCTGCCGGACTCATAGTAGTTCATGGTGTCATCCATGACCGAATACTTGATCTCAGTTCCGCCTACGTCAAAGACCATCACCTTCATGCAATTTACCTCCCGGTTTTTTTCTTTATTATAAAACAAACGCCGTGCAAAATCCACCCCATCGGTTCCACTTCATACGCTGGCGGGACCGGGAACCTTGCGAGGAAGACGATCAGGCCCCCTCCCAGAGGGGGCTGGCTGCGAAGCAGACTGGGGGAGTTACGGGCATAAAAAATCCCACGCTGCGGCAAAGCAAAACGCAGCGTGGGCACGAAGATAGCTTAACTTAAAAGGGAAATGTCAGCGCCTCAGCGGGCGGCGACGTACTTGTGCAGGGTCTTGCGGACAGCGCCGTTGCCAGCGTACAGCTCCTTGACCATGCCTTCGATCTGCTCACCCAGACCGACCTCATACAGGTTGACACCGAAGATGTCAGCGCGGCTGTACAGATTCTTCAGGCAGCTGAAGTCCTGCTCCCCTTCCTTGACCTCCAGCGGGGCCACGATGGCCTGCAGCTCAGCCAGCATCGGATCGGGAGAGATCTCGAAAGCCTTGCCGTTGTCATCGACACCCTTCAGGTAGCGGGCATAACCGGCCAGCACCAGCGGGATCAGGACGAGGTTGGACTTGTCCAGACCCCGTGCCTCGTAAGCCTTGATGGTCTCGCCGAAGCGGATGGCCAGCTTCTGAGAGGTATCGGTGGCGATGCGCTGGGGTGCGTCGGGCATGAAGGGGTTGGGCAGACGGCGGTTGATGACCGCGCCGATGAACTCGTAGGGGTTCAGGACGCCCGGATCCACGACAACGGGCATTGCCTCGATGTAGCCGATCTTCTGGATGAAGGAGCGCAGGTCCTCGTCTGCCATCTCGGCGGAGATGAGGGTGTAGTCCAGCATACAGCCATAGATGGACATGGCGGTGTGCAGGGGGTTCAGGCAGGTGCAGACCTTCATCTTCTCGATCTTATCGACGGTCTCGCGGTCGCAGTACAGGACACCGCCCAGCTCCAGCGGAGGACGGCCATTGGTGTAGTGATCCTCGATGCACAGGTACTGGGTCTCCTCGGCGTTGACGAAGGGAGCAGTGAAGGTGTGCTTCTCGGTGACGATGGTGTAGTTGTCCTCAAAGCCGTCGTCGGCTAGCATCTGCTGGACCTTGGCATCGGGGCGCGGGGTGATCTTATCGATCATGCTCCACGGGAAGGTGATCTTGGTCTCGTCCTGCACATAGGCGAGGAACTCAGCGGGGACCAGACCCTGCTCGACCCACTTGGTCGCGTAGGTGATGACCGCATTCTTGACCTTGTCGCCGTTGTGGGAGCAGTTGTCCATGCTCTGCACGGTCAGGGGCAGCTTGCCGGCCTTGAAACGCTCGTACAGCAGAGCGGTGACCTTGCCCATGGCCAGAACGGGGGTCAGGCCGCGCTCCAGATCGGCAGGAGCCACGCCGTAGCCCTTCTCGGTGATGGTGAAGGAGATCATCTGCAGGCTGGGGTTCTGGAAGATCTCCACCAGACGGGCCCAGTCCTCGGTGAAGGAGGGGTCAGCCTTCAGGCTCTCGGTGACGGAGGCCACGACCTTCTTCTCGATGTCGCCGGTGGACTTCAGGCAGACCAGCAGACTCATGTTGTCGTAGGGACGGTAAGCCTTGTCGATGATCTCGTAGTCGAAGCTCTCGGCCACGATGACACCGCGGTCATACTTGCCGCTGTTCAGCGCGTCGTTCAGGACGGCGGCGGGGAAAGCGCGGAAGATGTTGCCAGCGCCGAAGTGGACCCAAGTAGGCTCCGCGTGGGTCTTGGCCTTGACGGCCTCGACATCGAACTTGGGCAGCTCGTAGCCCTTTTCTGCCCACTCGGCGGACAGATTGCCATTCTTGATATCAGTCAGCTTCATAACATTCAGCCTTTCTTTTTCTCTTCATCCAGACGATCCAGCAGATCCCAGACGCCCAGCATATACTGGATGCCCAGAGCACGGTCATACTTGCCGTAGCCGGGGCGGCAGTTGCCGGGGCCTTCCTCCCACAGCTGGCGGCCGTGGTCGGGGCGGATGTAGCCCTCGTAGCCGCCGTCATGGTAAGCGCGCAGGATCTCGATGATGCCGGTCTCGCCGCAGCAGTCGCGGTGAGCAGCCTCGGAGAAGTCGCCGTTGGGGAAGTGGTGGATGTTGCGGATGTGAGCGAAGGCGATGCGGTCGCAGTGCTTGCGCACGATCTCAGCAACGTTGTTGTTGGGGTTCGCGTTCAGGCTGCCGGAGCACAGGGTCAGGCAGTTGTACTCATCGTCCACCATGCTCAGGAAGCGGTCGATGCTCTCGGCATCCACCAGCAGACGGGGCAGACCAAAGATATCCCAAGGGGGATCGTCCATGTGGATGGCCATCTTGATGTCGCACTCGCGGCAGGTGGGCATGATGGCTTCGAGGAAGTACTTCAGGTTCTCCCACAGCTTCTCCTTGGTGACAGGGGCGTAGGCCTTGAACAGCTCGTCCAGCTTTGCCATGCGCTCCGGCTCCCAGCCGGGGAAGGTCATGTGATACTTCTCGGTAAAGCCGAGGATGTAGTCGGCCATGGCCTTGTAGTCGTCCTGAATCATGTCCTTCTGATAGAACAGAGCGGTGGAGCCATCGCCGACGGGGTGGAACAGGTCGGTACGGGTCCAGTCAAAGATGGGCATGAAGTTGTAGCAGATGACCTTGACGCCGAACTTGGACAGGTTGCGGATGCACTGCTTGTAGTTCTCGATATACTTGTCGCGGGTGGGCAGACCGATCTTGATGTCGTCGTGGACATTGACGGACTCGACCACGTCCATATCGAAGCCGTAAGCGTGGATCTGGTCTGCGACCTTCTGGATCTCGTCGATCTCCCAGATCTCGCCGGGCATCTTGTTATGCAGTGCCCAGACGATGCTGGTCACGCCGGGGATCTGTTTGATGTCGTTGAGGGTGATGGGGTCGTTGCCCTCACCATACCAACGCCAACCCATTTTCATAGGCATAGGGGTTTCCTCCTTATGTTGCTTTGCTTTTCCGTCCGCAGCAACCGCTGCGGCACATCCCTGCTTATATTCTAATATATCAGTTTCGCCTTGGCAATTGGCGTTTTGACATTTTTTGAAGTTTTTTCTTGTATACTTTAGACAAAAAGACGACTGCACAAAGGATTTTGCCCCTTTTGCAGCCGTCTATTCCACGATTTTCTTGCTATTTTTTTGTCAATATCGTCAACCTTCAATAAAGTAATCCGGGTGGTTTGCCTTCGCCTGTTCCACCGAGAGCTTATAGCGGTTGAGGTGGTCGCTCAGGGCACGGCCCACATCCTCCTCGCTGCCGTGGAGCACGGCTTCCAGAATGCGGGTGTGCGCGCCGCAGACGGACTTGTTTTCCTCGGTCTGCAAGCTGAACTTGCGCAGCCGCTCGATGTGCTGGAAGGTGGACAGCATATGGTCGAAGTGCTCCTCCATCCCGCACAGCTCAAAGGCTCGGCGGTGGAAGGCGTTGTCGAGGTCCAGCATCCGGGTCTCACGGTTCTCGGCACCGGGGTCGCTCTCCAGCACGCGGTACCGCTCGATGAGCAGCCGATAAGCCGCCTCCTGCTCGCCGGTCAGGCGGCCGCGGACGCGGTTCAGGATCTCCTTTTCTAAGGTATAGCGGGCAAACTGCTCCATCTCCATCAGCTTCAGGTCGATGGGGGCAACGTATGTACCGCTCTGCGGCTTGATGGTGACCATGTGGGCGATGTTGAGCATGATGAGCGCTTCCCGCATGGGGGTGCGGCTGATGCCGAGCTCCTGCGCCAGCTCATGATCGTTGAGTTCATCGCCGGGTTTCAGTTCCATTGTAATGATACGGCTGCGGATGGTCTCGTATGCAGCCTCTCGTGCACTCCGTACTGCCATCGTTCCTCTCTCCTTTTGGCAACCAAAACGTAGGCGCTCCGCTCCCTGATATATTAGTGCAGGCGCCAGCTTCATTTTACCCCGGAACAACGTCCGCCGTCAATAGGAAAGGGCCACAAAATGCAAGATTTTCTTGTCAATCTGCGATTTTCGTCTTTTTGCCATACAGGAACGGCACCCAGACGGCCACCAGCACCAGACCGCAGACCACATCAATGATGGAATGCTGCTTGGTGAAGACGGTGGACAGGCAGATGAGCCCGGCCCAGACCCACGCCACGGCCTTCAGCGCCGGGCGATGCTTTGCCAGCTTACTCTGGGAAAAGGCCAGCGCCATGCAGCCGGAGCTCTGGCAGTGGATGGACGGGCAGACGTTGACCGAGGAATCGGCCTTCCAGATAAGCTGCATGATCCGCATCGCAAGGTTGTCGCGGCCGATGGCCTCCGCCGTGGGGCGGATATCCAGCCCGTTGGGCAGGATCATGTAGATCATCAGGCAGAGGGTCATGCCGGAGAACATCATCAGGCAGAGCTTGTCGTAGCTCTCGGTGTCATACCACCAGAGCATCGCCGTCACCGCCGCCAGCAGCACAAACCAGCTGCAATAGGGGAAGATGAACCATTCATTGAACGGAATGAGGTCGTCGATGGGGGAATGGATGATGTACTTCGGATTTTTGATGGTCAAGTCCAGCCAGAAAAACCAGATGAGATAGATCACCCAATAGGCCTGAAACCACAGATGCGGCTTCAGCTTGGAACGCAGGGATGGGGTCTTCATGTCTTTTCTCCTATATTTTTGATTTTGCAACGCTTTATTTTACCACAAGGCGACGTATTGCGCAAATACAAATTCTAGGATACAATAAAAGTATTCCTCACTCCCTCCGTCATCGCTTGCGCGATGCCACCTCCCTCCCGGAGGGAGGCTTTCCATCTGTCCGTCACGCAAAAGGCTCCCTCACCGAGGGAGCTGGCACGGCAAAGCCGTGACTGAGGGAGTATGCAAGCCAAAAGGAGACCTTATGTCAAACCTCATTCATCCCCGTCTCATCGCCCTCGACCTCGACGGCACGCTGCTGGACCGCCAAGGCGCGGTCACTCCCCGCACCCGCCAAGCCATCGCCGACGCGGTGGCGCAGGGCGTGGTGGTGCTGCCCGCCACGGGCCGCCCGCTGTCCAATCTGCCGCCGGTGGTGGCCCAGCTCCCCGGCATCCGCTACGCTATCACCTCCAACGGAGCCGCGGTCTGGGACCTCGGCGCGGACCCCATGAGCGCAGTCTACAGCCGCTACTGGAACGCCGCCGAGCACCGCACCACCGAACCCACGGCCCTCATCGCCCGACCCATGCCGGTGGAGCTGGCGCGGGAGGCCTTTGCACTTTATATGGAATACCCCGGCGCCCTGAGCGTCTTCTGCGACGGCCGCACCTACCGCGACCGGGTGGGCATGGCGCGGTTCGGGGTCCGCTATGCCCGGCGCACCGGCTCCACCGAGGCCCGCCAGCCCAACGACGGCCGCTTCACCGTGGTGAACGACCTCAGCGAGTGGATGAGCCGCCACGCCCACGAGGTCGAGAAGTTCTGCATGTTCTTCGATACCCCGGAGGAGGCACAGGCCGCCCTCCCCCGCTTTTACGCACTGGAAGGGGCCGACGTGGTGCAGGGCGCACCGGACAACATCGAGCTCACGGCCAAGGGCGTAGACAAGGGCACGGCCCTGCTGGCGCTGGCCGACCGGCTGGGCATCCCCCGCGAGGCCACCGCCGCCTTTGGCGACAGCGAGAACGACCGCGCCATGTTGGAAAAGGCGGGCATCGCCGCCGTCATGGCCAACGGGATGCCCCAGATCAAGGCGCTGGCCGACCTCGTCAGCACCAGCGACTGCGACCACGACGGCGTCGCCGAGCTGTTTGAGCGGCTTGGTCTGTGATGCTTCGGCATTTTTGTGCAATGTATACAAGCTCCTATGCAAAACATTGTGCTTGTTGAGCATTACCAAATGTCGTTTCGTCGTTTATACTAATAGTACGAACGTATGGTGGGGCGGGGTGTGCCCAAATGGCGGCAAGCCCCACTCCCATGAGTTAAAATAAAAGGAGAATGCGTTATGAATCCCATTGTCGAAAAGGTCTATCAGATCGGCATTATCCCTGTTATCGCTTTCAACAGCGTTGATGAAGCCCTGCCCCTGTGCAAGGCACTGGCAGACGGTGGTCTGCCCGCAGCTGAGGTCACCTTCCGCACCGCATGTGCTGAGGAGTGCATCCGTAAGATCCACGACGAGATGCCCGAAATGCTGCTGGGCGCCGGCACTGTCCTGACCACCGAGCAGGCTGACCGCGCAATGGCAGCCGGTGCTTCCTTCATCGTTGCTCCCGGCTTCGACCCCGAAGTCTGCAAGCACGTCATCGACAAGGGCGGCATCATGATGCCCGGCACTGCTTCCGCCGGTGAGATGCAGCAGGCCATGAACATGGGCTGCGAGGCTCTGAAGTTCTTCCCCGCTGAGGCAAACGGCGGTGTTGGTATGCTGAAGAACATCGGCGCTGCCCTGAAGGGTGCCCGCTGGATGTGCACCGGCGGCGTCAACGCCAAGAACGTCAACGATTATCTGGGCTATGACCAGATCTTCGCTGTCGGCGGCACTTGGATGTGCAAGAGCGACGTCATCAAGGCTGGCGACTGGGCAAAGATCACCGCTCAGAGCAAGGAAGCCGTTGACACCATGCTGGGTCTGCACCTGCACCATGTCGGCATCAACACCGGCAATGAGGAGGAGGCCATGAAGATCGCCAACTTCATCGGTGCAATGCTGAATATGAAGGTCGCTCCCGGCAACTCCAGCATTTTCGTCGGCAACAAGGAATTCGAGATCATGAAGAAGCCGGGCCGCGGTACCAATGGCCACATCGCCATCGGCTGCAACAATGTGGACCGCGCCATTTATCACCTGTCTCAGCGCGGCGTGAAGTTCGATCTGGACTCCAAGAACGTCAAGAACGGCAAGACCATCGCCTGCTACTTCGCAGACGAGATCGGCGGCTTCGCCTTCCACCTCGTTCAGGCCTAAGCCCTGACGCCATCCCACCTGCCATGCTCCGCCGCACCGGTCTTCCCTGCGGCGGGCTTATATAGGAAACAACAAAAAGGAGAATACCACAATGAAAGTCGTTACTTTTGGCGAACTGATGGTTCGTCTGCAGCCGTTCAACTATGAGCGCTTCGTTCAGGCAAATAATCTGGAGTTTAGCTTCGGCGGCGGCGAGGCAAATGTCGCAGTTTCTCTGGCCAACTACGGTCTGGACGCTGCTTTCGTCACCAAGCTCCCCGCACACGCCATCGGTCAGGCAGCCGTCAACAGCCTGCGCCGTTACGGTGTTGACACCAGCATGATCACCCGCGGCGGCGATCGCGTTGGCATCTACTACAACGAGAAGGGCGCTTCTCAGCGCGGTTCCGTCTGCATCTACGACCGTGCCAACAGCGCCATCCAGCTGGCTCAGCCCTCCGACTTCGATTGGGACAAGATCTTCGAGGGTGTCGATTGGTTCCACTTCACCGGCATCACCCCGGCTCTGGGCCAGAATGTCGTCGAGATCTGCCTCGAAGCCTGCAAGGCTGCTAAGGCACACGGCGTGAAGATCAGCTGCGACCTGAACTACCGCGGCAAGCTGTGGACCCGTGAGCAGGCTCGTGCCGCTATGACCGAGCTGTGCCAGTACGTTGACGTCTGCATCTCCAACGAGGAGGATGCAAAGGACGTCTTCGGCATCGAGGCTGAGGCTACCGACATCTACGGCGGCAAGCTGAACGCTGAGGGCTACAAGAGCGTTGCAAAGCAGCTGGCTGACAAGTTCCACTTCGAGAAGGTCGCCATCACCCTGCGCGAGTCCCACAACGCTTCCGAGAACGGCTGGAGCGCTATGCTGTACGATGTCGCTTCCGACGAGTACTGCTTCTCCAAGAAGTACGAGCTGAAGATCATCGACCGCGTTGGCGGCGGCGACTCCTTCGGCGGCGGCCTGATCTACGCCCTGCTGACCGGCAAGAGCACGCAGGAGGCTGTTGAGTTCGCTGTGGCTGCTTCCGCTCTGAAGCACTCCATCGAGGGCGACTACAACATGATGACCGTTGCTGAGGTCGAGAAGCTGGCTGGCGGCGACGGTTCCGGCCGTATCCAGCGCTAAGAGCGGGAGGGGATCCGAAATGGATATCCGTTACTCCTGCAACCAGAAGGACTTCAAGCGCTATACCACCGAGGAAATGCGCGACGAGATGCTGATCACCGGCCTGTACAAGGCCGATGAAGTCGTGGCCGTTTACAGCCATGTGGACCGTATGGTCACGCTGGGCTGTATGCCGGTGCACGAGACCGTCTCCATCGACAAGGGCATCGACGTCTGGGCCAATTTCGGCACCCACTATTTCCTCGAACGCCGCGAGATCGGCATGTTCAACATCGGCAAAGATTCCACCGGCATCGTGGTGGCCGACGGTGTGGAGTACAAGCTGGGCTATAAGGACTGCCTGTACATCACCAAGGGCACCAAGGAAGTGACCTTCGCTTCCACCGATCCGGAGCACCCCGCCAAGTTCTACATGGTGTCCGCTCCGGCACACTGCTCGTACGAGACCCGCCTGATCAAGATGGCCGATGCAAACCATCGTCCTCTGGGCAGCGTCGAGACCTGCAACAAGCGCACCATCAACCAGTTCATCCATCCGGATGTCCTGAAGACCTGCCAGCTCAGCATGGGGATGACCGAACTGGAGCCGGGTTCCAACTGGAACACCATGCCCAGCCACACCCACGAGCGGCGGATGGAGATCTATACCTACTTTGAACTGCCGGAGGGGCAGGTGGTGTTCCATATGTGCGGCGAGCCTACTCAGACCCGCCACATCGTGATGCACAACGAGGATGCTGTCATCAGCCCCTCTTGGAGCATCCACAGCGGCGTAGGCACCTCGAACTATACGTTTATCTGGGCAATGGGCGGCGAGAACATGGAGTTTGACGACATGGACAACATCGCTACCACTGACCTGCGCTAAAAAGCACCATACACAAGCCCCGTACCGGCTGCCCGGTATGGGGCTTTTTGCTAAAAATTTAACTTGAGGAGGAAATTATGAATCTTTCTGCATTCGATCTGAAGGGCAAAGTTGCCCTCGTCACCGGCGGTGCCCACGGCATCGGTTTTTCCATCGCTGCGGGCATGGCCCAGTGCGGCGCGACGGTCTGCTTCAACTGCTCCAACGAGGGCAGCCTCGAAAAGGGCATCGCCGCCTATAAGGAAGCGGGCATCGACGCCCACGGCTACGTCGCTGACGTCACCGACGAAGCCGCCGTCAACGCTATGATCGCCAAGATCAAGGCAGAGGTGGGCCCCGTGGACATCCTCGTGAACAACGCAGGCCTGATGAAGCGGGTGCCCATGATCGAGATGAGCCACGCCGACTTCCTGCGGGTCATCGACGTCCACGTCGGCGGTGCGTTCAACTGCTCCAAGGCCGTCCTGCCCGATATGATCGCCAAGCGCGAGGGCAAGATCATCAACATCTGCTCCATGATGAGCGAGCTGGGCCGCGAGACCGTCTCCGCCTACGCCGCCGCCAAGGGTGCCCTGAAGATGCTGACCAAGAACATCGCCTCCGAGTACGGTGAGTACAACATCCAGTGCAACGGCATGGGCCCCGGCTACATCGCCACCGCCCAGACCGCGCCCCTGCGCGAGATCCAGCCGGACGGCAGCCGCCACCCCTTCGATCAGTTCATCACCGCCAAGACCCCTGCCGGCCGCTGGGGCGAGCCGGAGGACATGGTCGGCCCCTGCGTCTTCCTCGCCTCCCATGCTTCCGACTTTGTGAACGGCCAGATCCTCTACGCCGACGGCGGCATCCTCGCCTATATCGGCAAGCAGCCCAAGTAAGTTTTCCACTGAAAACGCTGATAACGTGAAAAACAGCCCGTACAGTCTTGCACTGTACGGGCTGTTTTTGTGGTTTAGGTTTTATCCATCAGATATTCAACTTTAGGTTTTGCGCCGGACTTCGCGGCTTCTGTGTACGAGATGTCCAGATACTTCAGCTCCTTGTTGCTGTCCAGAATGGCACCGCAGAGCGCCTCATCCACCCGTGTATGATGTGTCAAATCCAGCCAGACCAAACTTTTCATCTCGGTCAGCGGGGTATAGTCCAACTCCTCATACCTCTTGCTATCATCCAGACCGACTCCCAGATTCAGATAGCGGACGTTCGTCTGCACCAACGGCTCCAAACTGGGGTAAGTCGTTCCGCCTGTCAGTCCCAGATAAGACAGCTGATCCATCTGCGCCAGCGGTTCCAGCGAATCAAGCGTATCCACGGACAGACTCACCGAAGTCAAGGCCGGAAGCTTTACCAGCGGCGTGAGATCCAATGTGCCGCAGTTGCTCAGAGTCAGCGTCTGCAATGCCTGTAACTCTTCCAGCGGCGCAAGCGTCTCCGGTCTTGCATTGCCAATCGACAACATCTTCAAACCCTTACAGGCGCTCAGACCGGAAAGGTCGGTCAGCTCATCATACGGCTGCGAAGCGCTGTACGAAAAATACTGTAAGCTGTCGAAATGCTTCAGGTCGTTCAGTGCGGACAGGTTCTGAAAGGCGGTCCCATTGTACAAATGCCGTACTTCCGGGTTCGTCTCCACCATCTCAAAGGTGAATGTATCCCCGCTGGTAGGCTGTTCCAATGCTACATCAAAGCCATCTGCGTTGCTTGCCCGCAAGACAATCACTTGAATGTTCCACACATCGCTGTGCAGGATATCACCTTCCGGTTTATCCAGAACAAAGCGGACGTGGGCTTCCATAGCAGGGTCTTCCCACTGGATGACATAATCTTCGCCATGCTCGACGGTCTGTGAAGAGATTGCACTGTATCTTGCATCGACACCAGCTAAGGTCATTTCGTCCCGGCTGTCCGGCAGGGACGATGCCGAATTACTTGTTTTCGCTGTACAGGAGCAGAGAAGCAATAAACCCATGAACACAGCCAGCAACGTTCCGAGTAGCTTTTTCATAGAATACCCCTCCAATTTCTTCCACTTTAGCTTGAGTATACAGAGGATTTGTATATTGTCAATATATTATTTTAACATTTCACATTTTATTATGGTCTATTGTTGCATCAAAAACAAAAATCATTTTACTTTTCATACTTTTGTAAAGTATTACTCCTTGCTTTTCCGGTCGAAATGTGTATAATAGTTGCTCGTGGGCAACTTTTCACACGAAGGTCTGCCCACGAAAGAACTTTTTACAAACAAGGAGAATACATCACCATGAAACTGAAAAATGCTGCTGTCGTGGCTGCTGCTCTGGCACTGGCCATCGGCATGACCGCTTGCGGTTCTTCTTCCTCTACCGCTTCCTCTGCTGCCTCTTCTGTGGCTTCCTCTGCTGCCGCTTCTTCCGAGGCTGCAAGCTCTGAGGCTGCTGTGGAGCCCGCTGAGTACACCGTGTACAACACCACCGGCACCAACGTCGCCGAGCTGTACCTGTACGCTGTCGGTTCTGAGGACAAGGGCGAGAATCTGGCCGGTGAGGGTCTGGCAGACGGCGAGAGCGTCGTTCTGACCCTGCCGGAGGACGCAGACACCTCCGCTAAGTACGTTCTGGAGTTCACCACCGATGACGGCGCCACCCAGAGCTTCGAGACCCTGAGCTACGAGGTCACCCCCATCTCCCTGCTGAGCGTTGACGCTGCTGCAGGTGCTACCCCCATTGCTTTCGCTGCACCGGAGAAGTAATTTCTGCGGCAGAGCCGCAAATTGAAAATCCCCCGAAATCGGAAAAGCGTTTGTGCCGAATGGCACACCGCCCGATTTCGGGGGATTTTGTTCTACTTTGGGTTTATCAAGGGCGAGCAGCCCTTGATTCGTGCCCGCGCCTCGAAAAAGCGGCGCTTTTCTGGTTCTCTTTTGGCGCGCAAAAGAGAACCATCCATCAGACCTTCTCGATGGTAATGGTCCACTCGCTCGTGAGGGCCTCATCGGGCTCCAGCACCTCGTGCTTGCCTTCCTCATTGACGCTGTTGGCCCAGCCGTTCCAAGGCTCCATGCAGACGAAGCTCTCGGCGTCCTGCTGCCAGAGCACACCGTTGGTGAAGCTCTCGTCGGCGTCCACGGTCACCTTGTGGCCGTTGCCCTTGTCGGTGAAGGTCATGGGGAACTCCACGCCGGTCATCAGGCGGATGGAGTTGTCCGCGCCCTCCTTGCGGGTCAGGGTGATCTTTTCCGGGGCGGCGGGCTGCTCGCCCTTGGCGTTCTCGGAGCAGGTGGCGCACTTGATGTCAAAATCCACATTCTCCAGCGCAGAAGCGGTGAAGTAGGGGTGGTAGCCGAAGCTGAAGGGCATCGGGACATCCCCCTCGTTGATGACGGTCATACTGATGGAAGCGGTGGTGCCGTTCAGGTCGTAGTTCACCAGCAGGGTGAAATCGAAGGGGTAGAGGAACTTGGTCAGCGGGGTGGACTCCAGAATAAGGGTCACGCCGTCGGGGCCGACACTCTCCACTTCCCATGCGCAGAGGTCTGCGAAGCCGTGGCACTCCATGGGGTAGGCCTTGCCGTCAAACAGGTGGACGCCGCCGTCCGGGTTGCCGCAGCTGGGGAAGAGCACCGGCACACCGAACCGGGGGCGGTTGCATTCGCTGAAGTTGGGGCGGCGGGTCCAGATGTACTCGTCGCCGTCGAGGGTGAAGCCGGTGATCATACCGCCGCGCTCCGGGGTGATGGTCAGGGCCGTCTTGGCAGCCGGGTCGGTGATGACGTACTGCTCGTAGCAGGCGCCGCCTTCGGTAACGTACTGGGTGGTGATCTGATTCATAAGTTCTACCTCCTTGATGGTACTCCCTCCGTCTCACTTCCGCTCGACAGCTCCCTCAAAGAGGGAGCCTTTTTCTGCGTTCGGGTAGGCCAAAGCCTCCCTCCATGAGGGAGGTGGCATCCCGAAGGGATGACGAAGGGAGTGATTTACAAAACAACGCCGTCCTTGAAGATGGAGATCTCACGGAAGCCGTGCTTCTCGGCCTTGGTCTGCTCGCCGCTGGCCACGCGAATAACCAGTTCCAGCAGACCCTGTGCGGTCTCGTCGATGGTCTTCTCGCCGTCGGCGATGACGCCGGTGTTGTAATCGATCCAGCCGGACTTCTTGGTGGCCAGCGGGGTGTTGGTGGCGATCTTCAGGGTGGGAGCCGGAGCCGAGAACGGGGTGCCGCGGCCGGTGGAGAAGAGGATCATGTGGGCACCGGCAGCGGTCATGGCCGTAGCGGACACAAGGTCATTGCCGGGGCCGTAGAGCATGTTCAGTCCCTTGGTCACCACCGGGTCGCCGTAGCCGATGACGTCCATGATGGGGGCGGTGCCGCCCTTCTGGACGCAGCCGCAGCTCTTGTCCTCCAGCGTGGTGATGCCGCCCTGCTTGTTGCCCGGAGAGGGATTGTCGTAGACGACCTCATTGTGGCTGATGAAGTACTCCTTGAAGCCGTTGATCATCTTCTCGGCCTTCACGAAGACGTCGTGGTTGATGCAACGGTCCATCAGGAAGCCCTCGGCACCGAACATCTCCGGCACCTCGGTCAGGACGGTGGAGCCGCCGCGCTGGCCCAGCATATCGGAGAAGCGGCCGATGGTGGGGTTGGCGGTGATGCCGGACAGGCCGTCCGAGCCGCCGCACTTCATGCCGACCACCAGCTCGCTCACGGGGATAGGCTCACGCTTGAACTGGCCCGCGTAGGCGGCCAGCTCCTTCAGGATGTCGCGGGCGGCGGTGAACTCGTCGTCCACGTCCTGACAGGTCAGGAACTTCACGCGGTCATGGTCGTACTCGCCCAGCTCTTCCACGAACTGATCGTGCTGCAGATTCTCGCAGCCCAGATGGAGCACGAGGACGGCAGCGGCGTTGGGGTGGCGGACCAGTGCGGCCAGCAGCTTGCGGGTCTGGGCGTGGTCATGGCCGGTCTGGCTGCAGCCGAAGGGGTGGGTGAAGGTGTACAGACCTTCGATGCTGCCGGTGACGAGGTCCTGATTGTCCGCCACGATCTTCTTGGCGATGTCGTTGACGCAGCCCACGGTGGGGATGATCCAGATCTCATTGCGGATGGCGGCACGGCCGTCCTTGCGGCGGAAGCCCATAAAGGTCTCCGGGGCCGCCTTGGGCAGCGGAGCCAGATCGGGGGCGGGGTTGTAGCTGTACTCCACCTCACCGGAAAGGTTGGTGTGGACGTTGTGGGTGTGCATCCAAGTGCCCGGCTGGGCGTCGGTGGTGGCGTGGCCGATGGGGAAGCCGTACTTGATGACGTTCTCGCCCTGCTTGATGGGGGCGACTGCCATCTTATGACCCTGCGGGATGTCTTCCAGCGCGGTGACGGACAGGCCGTCCACCTCCACGAGGGTGCCCTTGGCGATGGGGTGCAGCGCGACCACAACGTTGTCGATGGGGCTGATATGAATTGCCTGCGGCATAGTGTATCTCCTCAAAAACTCTCTTTGCAAAAAAGGGGGCTGCTGCCCTCAGCAGCAGCCCCTCGGTTCCCATGGAACGGTGTTCGGCTTACAGGCAGCTCTTATAAGCAGCCTCGGCACCCTCGGTGCGGATCTTTTCGAGGTCGGCCAGAACGGCAGCCTCCAGACCCTCGATCTTGGTCAGGTCCTGATCCCACATCTGGGTGTTGCTCAGCACGGCGTGCACCAGCTCAGCGGCGGTGTCGTCCTTGTGGGCATAGTAGAAGTCCAGTGCCCATGCGTCGTCCTGAATCTTATAGGTGTTGCCGGCCGGGCGCTTGCAGATCAGGCCGTCGGCGGTGCGCTCCTGAATGTCGTTGGAGTAGAAGGCGATGTAAGCGGCCAGAGACATGGTCAGGCACTGGGGCAGCTTCTTCTGCTCCTCGATGTAAGCGAGGAAGGAAGGCATGTTGCGGGCCTTCCACTTGGAGGTGGAGTTCAGGGAGATGCTCATCAGCTCGTGGTTGACGAAGGGGTTGTTGAAGCGATCCTCCACAGCGGATGCGAAGTCCTCCAGATCCTTCTTGTCCAGCGGCAGGGTGGGGATGATCTCCTCGTGCAGCATCTTGTTCATGAAGCCGCGGACGGTGTCGTTGTGCATGCAGTCACGCACGATGTCAAAACCGGCCAGATATGCGCCCAGAACGAAGCCGGTGTGGGCACCGTTCAGGATGCGGACCTTGCGCTTCTTGTAGGGGGTAACGTCCGGCACGACCATGACGTTAACGCCAGCCTTCTTGAACGGGAGCTTGTCCTCCAAACCGGCAGGGCCCTCGATGACCCAGACGCCGAAGACTTCGCCGACGTCCAGAACAGCATCATGGTAGCCGTTGGCCTCTTCCAGAGCAGCCAGCTCCTTCGGGTCACGGATGCGGCCCGGAACGATGCGGTCCACCAGAGTGGAGCAGAAGGTGTTGGCGTTGTTCATCCAATCGATGAAGGCAGCGTCGAGGTTCCAGTCCTTTGCGTAGTTGTTGCAGCACTTCTTCAGCTCTTTGCCGTTGTTGTCGATCAGCTCGCAGGACAGGATGACCAGACCCTTATCGGCAGCGCCGTTGAAGGCCTTGTAGCGCTCATACAGCACGCGGGTCAGCTTTGCGGGGAAGCTGTTGGGGGGCACTTGATCGAACTCGCTGTCGCCCTTGTTGTAAGCGATGCCAGCCTCGGTGGTGTTGGATACAACAGTCTCCAGCTCCTCAGAGCGGGCCAGCGCCAGCACTTCGTCCCACTTGTTGCCCACGTAGGGGCAGACGCAGTCGGACACGCAGGAGATCACCCGCTTTGCATCGACCTTCTGGCCCTTCTCGCTGCCGCGCAGATACAGGGTGTACAGGCCCTCCTGCTCGTTGATCCAGTCGGCCATCTGGGGGAAGTTGCCGATGGGCTGCACCAGCTTGACTTTGCCGTTGTAGCCAGCTTTTTCGTTGGCGATATCATAGAAGTAGTCCACGAAAGCGCGCAGGAAGTTGCCCTCGCCGAACTGCATGACCTTGACGGGAGCATCCTTCAGGATGTAGCCGTTGTAGCCAGTCTGTTCCAGAACCTTGTAGTTCAAAGTTTCCATTTTGCTATTCTCCTTTTAAGTTTGCTTTGCTTCGCTTGGGAGAGCTCGTGTACTCTCCCCTCTTGCTCCTATTGTATGCTGTTGTATACAAATAAGTCAAGTGTTTTTTGCTAGATTTTTGGGCTCAAACAGGCCATTTTTATAAATTCCAGCGGTTTTCACAAGGAAATGCCTGAAAATTTGTCAGTTTTTCAGTTGTATACATCGGCTTTTTTCGGTATACTATGGTTAGGTACAGCCCGCCCGCGCGGACGGGCAGCCCCGACTGTTTACCACTCGATGAATGAATCAGAAAAGGAGTTCGACCCATGAAAGCATTTATGGATAAGGAATTCATGCTCCAGTCTGCTACGGCTCAGCATCTGTATCACGATTATGCAGAGGATATGCCCATCTGCGACTATCACTGCCACATTCCTCCCCGCGAGATCTACGAGAACCGCCGCTTTGAGAACATTGCTCAGGTCTGGCTGGGCGGCCGCAACCCGGACGGCAGCTACTTCGGCGACCACTACAAGTGGCGCGTGATGCGCTCCAACGGCGTGCCCGAAGAGTACATCACCGGCGACAAGCCCGATCGCGAGCGCTTCCAGAAGTTCGCTGAGGCTCTGCCCATGGCCATCGGCAACCCGATGTACCACTGGACCAATCTGGAGCTGCACCACTTCTTCGGCTACGAGGGCGTCCTGAACGGCGACACCGCAGAGGAAGTCTGGAACCTGTGCAACGACAAGCTGCAGCACGATCCCAAGCTGACCGTCCGCGGCCTGATCGAGCAGTCCAACGTTGCTTTCATCGGCACCACCGATGACCCCATCGACGATCTGGAGTGGCACAAGAAGATCAAGGAAGACCCCACCATCAAGTTCACCGTGGCTCCCTCCTTCCGCCCCGATAAGGCCATCAACATCCAGAAGCCCGGCTTCGCAGAGTACATGGGCAAGCTGGCCAAGGTCGTCGGCAAGGAGAAGCTGGCTTGCATCAACTGCGTCTGCGATGCACTGACCAAGCGGATCGAGTTCTTCGTCGAGATGGGCTGCCGCGCTTCCGATCACGGTCTGGACTATGTGCCCTACCGCGAGGCCACCAAGGAAGAGGTCAACGCCATCTACCAGAAGGCCATGGCTGGTGAGGCTGTCACCGCGGAAGAGGCTGAGAAGTATCAGACCTACATCCTCATCCATCTGGGCAAACAGTATCACCGCCTGAACGTCGCCATGCAGATCCACTACAACTGCCTGCGCGGCGTCAACCGCAAGATGAACACCCTGCTGGGACCCGATACCGGCTTCGACATGATCAACACCGCCACCTGCGGCGGCGAGATCGCAAGCCTCCTGAGCGCTCTGAACGACACCGACGAGTGCCCCAAGACCATCATCTACAGCCTGAACCCCGGCGACGACGCACAGATCGGCACCATTCTGGGCTGCTTCCAGAACAACGAGGTCCCCGGCAAGATCCAGCACGGTTCCGCATGGTGGTTCAATGACCACAAGATCGGCATGGAAGAGCAGATGACTCGTCTGGCAAGCCTCGGTCTGCTGGGCAACTTTGTCGGTATGCTGACCGACAGCCGCAGCTTCCTGAGCTACACCCGCCACGACTACTTCCGCCGCATCCTGTGCAACATCATCGGCCAGTGGGTCGAGGACGGCGAGTATCCCAACGACGAGAAGGCTCTGGAGAAGATCGTCAAGGGCATCTGCTTCGACAACGCAAAGCGTTACTTCGCCCTGTAATCGTCTCCCCTTCTGATTGATCCCAGCGCATCTGCCCGGCTCGGAGCCGCTGTCCCGTACAGCGCCCCGGCCGGGCTTTTTGTTGGATTTTTACCCGTTCAGCATTGACGAACGCCCCGAAACGCGATATACTAGTATAGTATCTTTCCGGGGTGTTGCGCAGTTGGTAGCGCGCCTGCTTTGGGAGCAGGAGGCCGCGAGTTCGAGTCTCGCCACTCCGATATGGCAAAAAGCCACGATGAACCGTTTACAAATGCGGTTTTGTCGTGGCTTTATTTGTTGCATATAGGCTTGAAAATGGCTGGAAAGTGCGACAGAAGTGCGACAAATTCAGGAAAAACCTGTTTTGTGCGACAGTGTGCGCCCCTGTTCTGTATGCCTTGCCTATATCATACGGCTGTATAATGGGCTGCTATATGCCCATGCTTCGGGGGTATCTCAAATCACTATACCCATATAACCCCACTTATGGGGGAGCGGTATCTAATACCGACCCTATACACAAGGGTGTCTGTTAGATTGACAACCCCGACACAAAAAAGTGTCAGCATCGACACAAGCGGCAATGGGGTCAATCTGCCTGACTGCACCGATCTGTGTAATCGGCTCAAAATTGAGCGTGTTCCGATGCCCTCAAAATTGAGTGTATTTCAATTACGACCCTTTGCCCGGTCTGCGTGATAGCACTATCACAGAATTGTGATGCCCGGCGGCTTCATGGCTGGGTCAATCCACTTTTGGATGCCCCCACCTGTGAAGATGTCCCACTTTTGGGGATGTGTCCTCAAAGATACCGCCAGATGTGGCGGCATTGCATCGGCTTCGCTTCTGGGTGCGTGGGAACGCTGTGCAGATGCGTGGGAAACAGGCTTTCGGGGTCTGGCAATATACTTTCATTACTGGGCAAAGAAAAAGCGCAGAACCCGCTAAAACAAGGCTCTGCGCTGGTGTTATATGCTGTTTAGTGCTGGGGGCTGGGCTGGATGCCCAACAGCTTCATAATAGCAGGATAATCGCCCTTGTGCTGTTCAAGCTGCTTGCCCAATGCTTCAATCTCCGGCTTGCTGCTCCGTGATACCCTGTCAACCAGAGCGACCACAATATCAATCACTTCGGGGTGCTTCTGGGCTTTGGCTCGAATCAGGCTTGCGATCTGGCTAACTTCTGCGGTGCGCTTGGTGCTGTTCTGCTCGTTCATTTTGTATTGTCCTTTCTGTATCTCGTGTTCATGTGTTCATGTACTCGTGTATCTTGTGATTATGCGTTCAACGGCTGGGTTACGGATGCAGGGAAGAAACTGGCTTTGTACGTCTGCCCATCGCCCTTACTTGCGTAAATCAAGAGGACTTGGAAAGCGGCTTTTGCGCCGTGCAGGACTTCACGCCCCTGCTTCTTCCAGTCTGCCCACGTCCGGCATTCTTCTTCAATCCCGGCGGTCTGCTTGGCTTCCTCGATGCGCTGGGCGTTGATGGGTTCAGCCTTTGCGCTGTTCCATGCCCGGTGCAGACATTCAGCAAATGTGCCGATGCCCTTGCGGAACAGCTTCCACGCCTTGCACATGATTTCATGCAGATTGTACGTCATTTTTACTACCTCACTTTACAACGTGGGGCAGGGCTGTTATAATTGCCTTGCCCCTTTGGGTTTGCTCGGTGTGTCTGTTTGGCGATGGAACACCGGGCATTTTCTTTTATACAGCTTTCGGAGTGGGTTACTGTCTTAGCTGGCGTTACGCTCTTGCGCTCCCGGTACATCCTTCGCCCCTTGCCTTCCGGTCATGCTCCCTTGCTGTGTCTATATTATATCATGTTAAACCGTACAATGCTATTGACAAGATGCACAATGTTAAACCGTTCATTCTGTGCAAAATTGTACTGGTAAACTGTACCTGTTTATGATATACTGTTTAACAAGAAGAATCACAGATCTATACGACAGGGGGCTTTATATGGTAACAGAAGCACGGAAAAGGGCTAACGCCAAATGGGACAAAGAGAACATGACTATAATCGGGTGCAAGGTCAAGAAAGACTATGCTGCCAGATTCCGGGCTGCTTGTGTAGCCGCCGGGACTACTCCAAACGCTGTGCTGAAACAGGCGGCTGACGATTTCTTGAAAGAGCATCCAGCAGATGAAGAATCACCTATCGAGGAATAAGGGGGCTTGTGTTATGGCTACTATTATCGGCTGTCTGCTTTTTGGATTTTGGTTTTTTCAGGCTCTTTTCAAGGCAAGCAAATAACCGCATGATTCCTAGAATCTCCGTTTCAAAAGATATGTAATTTTGTTGCAAAAATATTCCCTGCATCTAACATTCAAGCCGGGTGCAGGGATTCTTTGTTTTTAGCTGGTTAGCCGTAGCTAATAAAACCAACTAAAACACGATTCATAAAAATAGCGTGATTTCGTCAAAATAAATCAATTTGCTTTATTCATCGTGTGCGGTCAGTTCATCGGTGGTAATGGCTGCTTGCAGCTCTGCCGCCTTATCAAATGCGTTTGCTTCGGCTTCAAAGAGTGCATCACAAGCCCGCTCATACAGCTTATCACGGATTGTACCGTCTACTTCAAGAAAGCGAATAGTGCGCAACAGCTTGCTACACTTCTTCATCAATTCGGGATTGCTGGCACGGTCAGCGGCGAGTGCAAAAACATTGGGGTTAGAGGTGTGATTGAGAATCATAATGTAATTTCCTTTCTCTTGTATGTATTAGGTGTTAGCCGGGCGATTTTGGGATTCTCCCGGCGGGTCAATCGTGGTCTGCCCGGCGCACTGCTTCAAAATATCGTCAGCAACTTTGACTTTCTTGCCAAAAGAGCGCAGGCGGGCAAGTTCTCTTGCTCTAAATCGGCGGATTTCTTCACGCCCTTTCTGGCTGTTCACATCAGGCTTGAAATATCCGCCGGGACGTTCGGTGGTGTACAAAACAAGTAAACCCTCGTTCAATTCCCTTGCGGCGATGGCTCGGCGTTCTCTGGGGGTTACGCCTAGAACACGGCAAATTTCGCTGCCACTCACGGCGTTTTCTTCGCCAATAGGTAAAATATCGTATAGCTTCATAATATCCCTCCATTTTGGTGTTGAGTGTGCTATAATAGAGGGCGGGAATGATAGTAGCCATATTTTTCCCGCTCTCGGCTGTCCTGTGTGCTGGTAACACATGGGGCAGCTTCTTTTTGTTTGCGGCTATTCATTTCTTCGTTCTCCTGTCGATGCGTTCAAAGCCCGGCTGTATTCTTCTTGTACCTCTGGCAGAATCCACTCCCACCACCACAGATTGTTATTAACTTCGTACCGTCTGCAAGTTGGGCACATGGTTAGCAAACCAAAGTACAGATTAGGGCTTGACCATTCAACAAGATAGTGACCGCTGCCGTTGCAGGTGGGGCAGGGACTGCCGCCGGGTGGGTGATTAAACTGCTTGATGTGCTGCAAGCGCAGTTCTCGCAACGTCACCGGGCAACACCCCCCGTTCTTTTCTGAATGCCTGGTTTATGTTGGCTTCCTTTATAGCACGATCAAAGCCCGGCTTGACAAATTGCAGCAAATCCGACTGTGAACGATTAAAGAGGTCTGCCAGATCATCAGGCGAACCCGCCCACGCCTGAATAGCTGGGGGCAACTCTCCGAAAAGCTTGCGGTTTTCTTCTCTTAGCTGGGATGGTGTCACTTTGCCGTCAAACGTAACGATGCCGCCATACCGGGCGTGATAGAGGTTGTCTTGCACCCTTTTAGCAATCCGCCGGGTCTGCGCCCACGATTCAGAAGCAGAGGGCAGGGCGGCGGCTTGCAGCTCTTTGATAGCGTTGCTCCAATCCACAATGAATTGATGCTGATACCGACAGACCGCAAAGGCAGCGGGCAAGGCTTTTAATGCGATCTCGTCCGGGATGTTGCCCAATACAGAGATATACACTTGAATTTCAGCCCGGCGGGCTTCGGGGCTGGGCTGCTTTCCAAAATGGCTGTCGATAGTGGATAAACATTCAATCAGTGCCTTTTGTGTCACGGTGTACCACCCCCACATACTTCATTAAACAAGCGAGTGTATTCCTCTTCGGCTGTCAGCGGCCTTTGCTGGCTCTGCTGGGGCTTCGGTTCGTCCAATGGGTAGAACTTCATCCACCCCCGCATAGTGGATTGATTGACAACCGCCGCCCATTCGCAAGGCTGGAACTCGCTGTTAAGCTGTTCGCACAAGCTGCGCCGCATAGTGTCGGTCAGTTCCTTGTGCTTCTCCTGTCGCATAAGGTCATAATCTTGTAAAGCCTGTAATAGGGCGGAATCTTCACCCGCAAACTGTGCAAAAATATTTGGCCTGTCTTGTTGGGTTGCGCCCCCACTCGCTGCGTCAGCAGTATTGTTTTCTTTGTTATTCTCCCTCTCTTTATTATTCTCCTTTTCTTTTTTCTTCTTATTGTTTGAACCAAAACGGCTTTCTTTTGACGCTTCACCGCCTTTTTCGCCTGCGTCATATCGCTGCTTAGACGTGTCTAACGCTTTCTTGATCATCGGCCAGTAACCCGCAATGTTGCTTGGAAGTGTTGGTTTGTTACCTGTAACTCCGTATTCTATGATGGCTTCATAGAAAGCGGCACGCATTTTGGGCTTCATTGTTTGGGCGGATTCGTAGAACGTAAAGTAAAAGGGAAAGTATGTACGGGGCAAAAGTATCAACCTCACTTCCCGGCGGGGTCAAGCCCTGCAACAGCGGCGGTCAGCTCCTGCATGATGCTCTCCATCTGGTTTGCGGCAGCGTTCAGGCTTTCAATCTCGCCAGCTTCAACACCATCACGCACGGCACGGTTAGCGGCAGAGCGCAGGGCTTCGGTTAAAGTGCAATGGTATGTAATCGGCTCGAATACGGTCTTGCCGTTGTGTTTGCGGGTTCTGCCGACCTTATAAGAAAAAGCGTCAGCGGACAGATAGAGGTTTCGGCACAAATGAATCATATTTGAACTCCTTCCTTATTAGAGGGTAACACGGCGGACCCCCTGCACGGTGTCAGGCTGGGTGGATTCCGCCGGGATGCCGTTGCAGTATTCGGCAATGCTTTCGGCGTTCAGCAGCCAGCGGTTTTTTGAAACCTTGATGTAGCGAATTTTTCCATCATGGCACAGACTGCGCAGGAAGTAAGGCGTTAAGCCAAACTGTGCGGATGCCTGTTTAACGGAAATCATGGTGGGCAGTGTGATGGTGTTGTTCATTCCTTGCCATCCTCTCCGCTGATATTTTTGATAATCTGCATGATTTTTTCTTTTTCATCAGCGGGCAACTCCCTGCGGAGCTTTCGACTGAAATTCGCATCGGTGATTCCCAAAGAATCCGCAATCTGCCAAAGGCAAACGCCAGAGAATGCGGCAGCTCTGCGAATATCACGATTGGGGCGAGTGTTTGATACCATGTGTTTTTCCTTTCTCCCTGCATTGACAGGGCTTGCAAGATGAAGTATAATTATATCAACGAACAACATTGTTTCTGTTCGTTGATTTGATTATAACACAGGTTTACGGAAAACATGGAAACAATCTATTCTAATGAATATCAATGAAGTTTTTTATAAATATTCGTTGATATTTATAGAAAGGGGCAATAATGGGCAGAACAAAGCGGGAATCTACAGCGGCAACGCTTGCCCTTAGTGGGCGGCTTGGCGACCTTGTAGACCAGTGGAAGTACGATAACAAGAAAACTCAAGAAGAACTTGCAAAAGAAATTGGTGTTAGAGCAAGTTCTTTGTCTGATTGGATAAATGACAGTTCAACGCCCACGATAGACCAATTATATAAAGTGGCAAAATTTTTTGATGTTCCTGCTGACTACCTGATAGGACTTTCAAATGTCCAAACTCTGAATACAAATTTACAGGCTACGGAAAAATTAACACGTCTTACAGGTAAAGCGATAGAACGGCTGGGCTATAATCCGAAATTCAAGCCCATGTCACCAGAAGAAGCAGAAAGGGCTATAAAGGAAAAGAAGTTAAAGCGTAGAGCATGGACAGATGAAGAAATTGCGTTGCTTTCCCAAATGATAGAAGATGATTCACTTCTGAAAATTATTAGCCATATCAACAACTATCGTAAATGGGCAAAGATGGACGCTTTCAAACGTACACGATACAGATTGACAGGGGAACGAGAAGAAGGAATGTCAATCGGCATTATTGACTGTGAAAATGAAGATGTAGTAGGTACGGATTTTTCCGTATCTATGGAAGTAGAACAGCATCGGGCAGAAAAAGAGGTCACCTTATATACAGAGAAGATGCACGAAAGCATTGAAGCGGACTATGCAAAGATAGGTGAACAAAATGGCAGAACTAATAAAAAGAACAAAAAAGGACGGTAAAACGGCGTTTCTCGCAAGAGTATATTGTGGGCGAGATAAAGACCGCAAACCGATCTGTAAGACAAAGACCCTTACACCCCCGCCGGGAATGACCGGGCGCAAGCTGGATAAAGAACTACAACGGCAAGCGGATGAATTTGAACAGGCTGTTTTGCGTGGTACGCTTCAATCTGATATGCTTTTCGATGCCCTGTTAGACAAGTATTTCAGCGAGTATGCAGAACCGCAACTGCGTGAACGGACGGTTTACGACTACAAAAAACTTGCCCCTCGTGTGCGTCAGGCTCTGGGCTGCTTCAAGCTGTCTGCAATCAAACCAGACCATATAATGCGATTCTATAAGAATCTGGGTGAATCGAATATCCGACAAGACAGTACCTATACAGGCACAAAAGCCCTGCTCGATCTATTGCCAAAAGGAAAACGGAAAGCAGTTACCGACAAGGCGGGGATTTCAGAACGGACGATGAACACAGTATGCAAGGGCGAAAACGTCAGCAGGGCAACGGCTGAAAAGGTGTCCAACGCCGCCGGGCTTGCTTTCTCCAAAGCATTTGCAGAACACGCCAAAGAGGGCGGCAAGCTGAATGGAAACACGTTACAGCACTATCACGCATTCTTATCCTCTGTATTCTCTCGTGCTGTGGTGTGGCAACTGATTGATTCAAACCCTTGTGACCGGGTGCAGCCGCCAAAGCATGAAACGCCAGACGTTCAAGTGTTGGATGAAAACGAGATAGCGCAACTTCTGAAAGCCCTCGAAACTGCGCCCCCGCTTTATTCGACCATGACACAACTTGCACTGTTCACAGGCGCACGGCGTGAAGAACTGTGTGCGCTGCGTTGGGATGACGTGGATTTTGAGCGGGCAACGATTCGTTTTGAACGGTCAATGCAGAGAATACCGGGTGCGGGTGTTGTCTTTGCCCCGCCCAAAACCAAGCGTTCCCGGCGGATTATCCGGGTAGGTGATAACTGTATCGAACTGCTGCGAGAATACCGCCAGATACAGCGGGAGCAGCGTTTGCGCATGGGGTCAGCGTGGGTGCGCACGGTTGATATATGCGGCAAGACCATTAAAAACGACTTGATTTTTACAAGGGCGGACGGCACGCCATTCGACCCCCACAGTATTACAAGCTGGTTTAGCAAATTCTTGAAAGCAAATGACCTGACTTCTGCCCACTTCCACAGCTTGCGCCATTCCAACGCAACCTTGCTCATTGCCGACCATGTGCCAGTATCGGCAGTTAGCGGACGGTTAGGGCACGCTAACATTTCAACCACGCTGAACATTTACACAAGCGCAATTCAATCAGCAGATGCAGCGGCGGCAAACAGCCTAGAAAGCACCTTTGAGCGTATCAAAGAAAAGAACCACGCATAAAGAAAGACAGTCCACAGCGGTGATTGTGCCGGGCTTGTGGACTGCCTTTTTATTTGCTCTGGAAAATTTCGCCTTTTTGTTTGGGCGGGGCACTCTCGGCTATGACCGCATGGGGTAGGGGTCAAGCCCATATTCCCCGCCGGGCAGGGGGTGAACGGTTTGTTATACCCTCGTTCCCTGTTGGGGTGTGTCTGGCTCTCCCCATCGTGTGTGCTGGATGCTGGCTTTATCCTCGATGCGCTGCCCTCGCTGGCTTTTGTGTCCTGTTTATGATATCGCTAGAAAGTGCGACAGAATTGCGACAACTTTAGAAAGCAAACAAAAACAATCCATCACTATAAAACAAGAAAATGACGCATCATCTATACTATATACACTTATCGAAAGCACAAGATTACATGGATTCCATGCTTTGGGAGCAGGAGGCCGCGAGTTCGAGTCTCGCCACTCCGACCAGAATGGCAACATGGCGATCCTACCAAGGGTCGCCATGTCTTTTTATAGAGAAACCATCTCAGTTGATCCAATATCCTTATTGGTTCCATTTTTACCAGCCAAAAAAGCCCGCCTGTGGAAAGCATAAATGCTATACCACAGGCGGGCTTCTCTTTTTATTTATTCTTTTACTGCTTCTTCCAGCGCCGCATAATGCCCATTCCCAGCGCATAGGGGCCGGTGTGGACGGCGATGGTGCAGCCGATCTGCAGCAAGCCGACCTCGCACTGGCTGGCGGGGTACTTGGCGCGGAGGGCGGCACGGGTCTGCATCCAAAGGCGTCTGCCCTCTTCCTCGTCGTAGCCGTAGCCCACGGTAATGCAGTAGTCGTCGGGGGTCCCGTTCCGCTCGGACAGGTACGCCATCAGCTGTTCCAGCGCTTTCTCGAAGCTCTTTTGGCGGCCGCGGGCCACGCCGGCGGAGAAGATCTCCCCCTCCTTGAAGAGGATCATCGGCTTGATACCCAGAATGTTGGCCGCGCGGCCGGTCACCTTGCCGATACGGCCGCCCTTGATGAGGTAATCGAGGTTGCCGACCGTGAAGAAGATCTGGTTGGTGGCGCGCTCAGCGCTCAGCCAATCCACGGCTTCGTCCAGTGAGCAGCCCGCGTCGCGCATGGCGACGGCGTTTTCCACCACGATGGACTCGGTGACAGTAGCCGCCGTCGAATCCATCACCTCGATCTTAGCGTCCGGGTAGTCCTCCAGCACCAGCTCGCGGGCGTTGCGGGCACTGCCCACACAGCCGCTCATCTTGCTGGTGAAGCAGAGGCAGAGCACCGGGCGGCCGGCCTCAGCATGGGCGCGGAAGGCCGTCTCAAAGTCCTCCAGCGAGGGCAGACTGGTCTTGGGGTAGGCCGAGGGGTTATCTACCATGAACTGATAGAAGTCCCGCACCGCGATTTCCTTGCCCTCTTTGCGGTAGTGCTCGCCGTCCAGCGAGACATAGAACGGAACGATCTCGATGTTCAGCTTCGCCGCCGTTTCCGGGGTCAGATCACAGGCACTGTCGGTAATGATATCAAACATATGTGACGCTTCCTTTTCGATTGCGGTCCGGGAAAGCAGAGCGGATCAGACGCGATGGATATAAGCCTCGCGCTCTGCGCCGACCGAGATATAGGTGATCTTGCAGCCGACCGCCTTTTCGAGGTGCTCAACGTAAGCCTGAGCCTCCTTGGGCAGATCCTCCCACTTGCGGGCAGCGGTGATGTCGCAGTGCCAGCCGGGCAGGTACTCGACCACAGGCTGCGCGGTATCCAGCGCCTCGCCCATGGGGAAGCGGGTGGTGGTGGTGCCGTCTTCCAGCTTGTAAGCGGTGACCATGGGGATCTTCTCCATGTAGCTCAGCACGTCCAGCAGGGTCAGGGCGACCTCATCGCAGCCTTGGCAGAAGACGCCGTAGCGGCTTGCCACCAAATCGATGGGGCCGACGCGGCGGGGACGGCCGGTGGCTGCGCCGTACTCGTGGCCAGCCTCACGCAGCGCGTGCTTCTCTTCCTCGGTCATAGCCAGCTCGGTGACAAAGGGGCCGTCGCCGACGCAAGAGGAGTAAGCCTTCATGACGCCGATGGAGTTGTGCAGCTTGTGGCCCGGAATGCCCGCGCCGATGGGGGCATAAGCGCCGATGACGTTGGAAGAGGTGGTGTAGGGGTAGATGCCGAAGTCGATGTCGCGCAGAGCGCCCAGCTGGGCCTCGAACAGGATCTTCTTGCCGGCGGCATCTGCGTCGGCCAGATACTGACCCGCGTCGCAGATGTAATCCTTGAAGATGGCGGCATACTTCTCCAGCCAAGCCCACATCTCATCCACGCTGATGGGGGCGGCGTTGTAGCTGCCCTCCATGACCAGATTCTTGGAATCGACCATGGTGACGAGGCGCTTCTTCACGGAGTTGTCCAGATGGAGCAGGTCGCCCATGCGCAGGGTCTTCTTCATGTACTTATCGCCGTAAGTGTAAGCGATGCCGCGCTTGGTGGAACCGAACTGTGCACCGGTCTTGGCGAGGCGGGCCTCTTCCAGACCATCCTGCTCCACATGGTAGGGCATGGTGATGGTTGCACGGTCGGAGATCTTCAGGTTATCGGGAGTGATGACGATGCCCTGCTCGCGCAGCTTGTTGATCTCGCCATCCAGATGGTGCGGGTCGATGACCATACCATTGCCCATCACGCAGACAACATTCGGGCGCAGGATGCCGGAGGGCAGCAGGTTCAGCACAAACTTGCCGCGCTCGTTCTTCACGGTGTGGCCCGCGTTGTTGCCGCCCTGATAGCGCGCAACGATGTCGTATTCCTGACTGATAAGGTCGACCATGCGGCCCTTACCCTCATCGCCCCAGTTGATACCCGTAATTGCAGTAAGCATAATAAATGACCTCTTTATCATTTTCAAAAGACAGCCTTTTCCGCGCACCTTGCGCGGGATACGCCACCTTGGGAATCTTGTGCCGCCCTGCCAAGCAGCCACAACAGCACAAGTATAGTATAGCACGCTTCGGCGCACAAAAAAAGAGGGGTTTTGCAAATTCTTGCGTGCCCCTCCCCGATTTGACCTTATTTTAATCCTTTTTGGTCAGCTTATGCACCGTGCCGTCCGGCTCCTTGATGGAGGTGTTGGCCAGCTGGGCGCGGAGGCTGGCCTTAACATCGGCTACATACTCCTGCCGCAGAGCTTGCTGCTCCGCCTTTTCGGCCTCGGTCAGGCCGGTGGTCTTGCTTTTGCGCGCCAGCTCGTTGATGCGGGCGATTTTTTCGTTCGTCATGGGAAGCTCTCCTCTTTTATGCGAAAGTGTGTTATAATAACGTTGGTTTTGGTGATTTCTCCGCGCGGACGCGCGGAGAAATCACAATGTATTTAGTATACCAAAGGATGATATCCATGTCAAAACAGTTGAATTTTGCACAGCAGATGGACGAAGTGTTGAAAACTCTGGGGGATGCCCGGCCAAAGCTGCTGCTCCATGCGTGCTGCGGGCCCTGTTCCAGCGCGGTGCTGGAGCAGCTCTGCGCCCATTTTGAGATCACCGTCCTCTACTACAACCCGAACACATGGCCCGCGGAGGAGTACCACCGCCGCGGCGAGGAGCTGGAGCGCTTCGTGGCGGCAGCACACCCGCTGGGGGTGACCGTCATCGAGGACCGCTACGACCCGCAGGAGTTCTACTCCGCCGTCGCCGGGCTGGAAAACGAGCCGGAGCGGGGCAGCCGCTGCACCGTCTGCTACCGGCTGCGGATGCGCCGGGCGGCCCAGTACGCCGCCGAGCACGGCTTCCAGTGGTTCACCACCACCCTGTCCATCAGCCCCCACAAGGACGCCAAGCGGATCAACGAGATCGGGCAGGAGCTCGAAGCCGAATTCGGCGTGAAGCACCTGCCCTCGGATTTCAAAAAGCACAACGGCTATCTGCGCAGCTTGCAGCTGTCGGAGGAGTACGGCCTGTACCGGCAGGACTACTGCGGCTGCGAGTTCAGCGCTCGCGCGCGACAAGCACCGCAAACACACACAGGCCCACACAGGGAATGATGTTGGTCGCCATACCGGCGGCAAGGCCCGCGCCCTCGGCCACGCGGCCGATGACCCACGGCATCAGGATGGCGCCGCTGGACGCCACAGGCAGCATGATGCCCATGCTGGTCACGCTGGTCATCTTGCCCGCGCTGGCCACGGCGGTGGGGTTCATGCCCGCCATCGCAAAGGCAAAGGCGAAGAGCAGCAGGATGGCCGAAAGCTGGCTGTCGGCCCGTATCAGGAAGACATAGAAGATGGTGCAGGTCACCGCCATGACCACCATTGCCTTGCGCGGGGCCTTGAAAGGGAAGACAAAGGCAATGAGGAGCCGGGCCACCAGCGTAGCCCCCCACATCACGGTGACGGTGTAGGCCGCCAACGTGCCCGCAATGATGCCGCTGCCCTTGAAGTAGGTCACCATCCAGCCGGTGACGCTCTGCTCGGCGGCGTTCTGGCAGAACAGCAGACCAGTCAGCAGCCAGAACTGATAGGAGCGCAAAAAGCTCCAGTCGATCGCGGCCTTTGCGCTCTGGACCTTGCCGCCCATCGGCGTTTCAGGTAGACCAGCCAGAGCACCACCCCCAGCGCCGCCAGCAGGAAGACCGCCAGCGAGGTGCTGACCTTGGCCGCTGCCGCGATCAGGAAGGGGCAGAGCAGTGCGCCACAGGCATAGCAGCTGTGCATCAGGTTCATGCCGCGGGTGCGGTCGGCGGAGTTGTCGCTGACAAGGATGGTGCACGCATTCATGGCGCTGCCCTTGGCGATGCCCACGAGGAAGAACGCCGCCGCCAGCAGCACTTCCGCGCCGGTAAAGCCCATGATGCCGTACCCCACCGTGTAGCCGACGGTCAGCAGCAGGACGCTGGGCTTCAGCCCCAGCACCCCCGGCAGCACGCCGGTCAGAAAGCCCGCCAGCAGGTTGCCGATGCTCATCAGGGAGAGCAGGGTGCCGGTCATGCCGTAGGCAAAGCCGTACTGCTCCTGCAGCAGGCTGACCACCACGCCGCTGGAGATGGCACAGATGCCGCTGAAAAAGAAGGTCACGAAGCCCGCATTCCGCAAGCGCATTTTTTGTTCGTTCATCCGGGTTTTCCTCACTTTCTCCCTCATTATAGTAAAAAAATAGACGGACTGCAAGCAGTCCGTCTATTTTGCGTTTGGTTATTCTGCCTTGGGAGCCTCAGCGGGCTTCGCAGCAGGAGCTGCCGGTTTTGCAGCAGCGGGAGCTGCGGGCTTCACCACCGGCTTCGGGGGATACGGATCGTCCTTCAGCGGGAAGAGGATGATCTTCTTCGGGCACTTCTGGGCGCACATGCCGCAGCCCTTGCACTTGTCGTAATCGACCCGCGCCACGCCGTCCACAACGTGAATGGCGTCGAACTTACAGGTACGCTCGCACATGCCGCAAGCGATGCAGGAAGTGGTGCATGCCTTCATGGCGACGGGGCCCTTGTCCTGATTGGAGCACATGACCACCGGCTTGCGGGGGCCGGCAGCGTCGATCATGATGACCTTCTTGGGGCAGATGTTGGCACAGGCACCGCAGCCGGTGCACTTGTCCTTGTCCACCTTTGCCACGCCGTCCACGATGTGAATGGCGTCGAACTTACAGACCTTGGTGCAGTCGCCCAGACCGATGCACGCGAAGGTGCAGGTCTTGGGGCCGCCGTACAGGGCAGCGGCTGCGGCGCAGCTCTGGATGCCCTTGTAATCGTAGCTGGGCTTGCAGTGCTCGGAGTTGCCTTGGCACTGGACCACAGCCTTCTTTTCCACCGCGCTTGCCTCGCCGCCCATGATCTTGGCGATGGCAGCGGCTGCCTTGGGGCCGCCGGGGGCGCACTTATCGCAGGGCACGCCGTCCATGACGACAGCCTTTGCGTAGTCCGCACAGCCCGCGTAGCCGCAGCCGCCGCAGTTTGCGCCGGCCAGACAGGAGGCAACTTCTTCGATGCGGGGATCTTCCTCCACCGCCATGAACTTGGCATCGGCGACCAGAACGATCGCGCCCACCGCGCCCACGATGGTACAGAGGATAACAGCTGATGCAATATTCATAGTTCTGTTTCCTCCCTTACAGCGTCACGTTGAACAGGTTCTCGACCAGACCGCCGAAGCCCATGAAGGACAGGCTGGTGATGGCCGCTGCGATCAGCGTGATGGGCAGACCCTTGAAGGGTGCCGGGGGATCGCAGGCTTCCACGCGCTTGCGCACGCCGCTGAACATGACCATGGCCAGCATGAAGCCGAAGCCCGCGCCCACAGCGCAGACCAGAGCCTCGATGTAAGCGGCGGCAAAGCCCAGCGTGGCAACGTCGGCACCGTAGTCGTCAACGACCAGAATGGTGACGGCCAGCACGCAGCAGTTGGTGGTGATCAGGGGCAGATAAACGCCCAGAGAGTTGTACAGGGCAACGACATACTTCTTCAGGAAGATCTCAATGAACTGGACCAGAACGGCGATGACCAGAATGAAGACGATGGTCTGCAGATAGCTCAGGCCAGCCGGGTCCAGAATGAAGATCTGCAGCGGGAAGGTAACTGCCGTTGCGACCAGCATGACGAAGATAACAGCGCCGGACATACCGAGGGAGGAGTCCAGCTTTTTGGAAACGCCCAAGAACGGGCAGATGCCATAGAACTTCACCAGCACGTAGTTGTTGACAAGGATCATGCTGAAGAAGATAGCAGCGAGTTTAACGAGCATCTTATTCCGCCTCCTTCTTCAGATTGTCAAGGTCGCAGCAGCTCTTGCGCTCGATGCGGGCGTCCAGCTTGCCTTCCAGCCAGATGCAGCCGGCCATCAGGCAGCCGTAGCAGAAGAATGCGCCGGGAGCTTGGGTCATGATGCTCATCTTGGCCATGCTCTCCGGCAGGACCTGAAAGCCCAGCCAAGTGCCGCTGCCGAGGATCTCACGGATGGTGGCCATCAGGGTAACGGTCAGGGTGTAGCCGATGCCCATGCCGATGCCATCCAGAGCGGAATCCACGACATTGTTCTTGCATGCGAACATCTCGGCACGGCCGAGGATGATGCAGTTGACGACGATCAGGGGCAGGAAGACGCCCAGTGCGGTGTACAGGCTCTCCATGTAGGCGTGCATCACCATCTGCACGATGGTAACGAAGCCCGCGATGATGACGATGTAGCAGGGCAGATGGACCTTTGCGGGGATCACGTTGCGCAGCAGCGAGATCAGGATGTTGGAGCAGACCAGCACGAAGGTGAAGGCCGCACCCATGCCCAGTGCGCTGGAAACAGCCGTGGTAACGGCAAGGCAGGAACAGGTGCCCAGAACCAGACGCAGGACGGGGTTTTCTTTGATGATGCCGTTGGTAAGGATGCTTACCTTGGACTTCTTTTCATTTGCCATTTCTTACCAACCTCCTTTATGCCAACTCATTGTAGCAGTTGATGCAGTCGTTGATGGCGGCAAACAGAGCCTTGGAAGAAATCGTTGCGCCGCTGTACGCATCGTAGCCCTGACCCAGCGTGATGTTCTGGGTGCCGTCCATGCCGTCGAACTGGGCGAGGAAGCTGTCGCTCGCGACATTGGAGCCGATGCCCTTGGTCTGGGTGGAAGCGTCTACCCAGATGCCGGTGACGGTGCCGTTGGTATCAAAGCCCATGATGACGGACAGGATGCCGCCGTCGAAGCCCTTCTCCTCGGCCTTGATGGCGATGCTGCCATCGGTGGCCTTGACCACGCCCACCACGTTCTCGGTGGTGAAGTCGGTCACTTCGTCCAGATCGGATGCGCTGGCGACGGTGGGCATAACGTCCACATAAGCGGCCAGCGTGGCAGCCTTCTGGTGCTCTTCAATGATGGGAGCCGTAAAGGAGTTGACCAGTGCAAGCAGGAAGCTGACGATCAGAGCGATGACGCTCAGAACGACCACCGGCTTGACGGTGCTTTCCCATGTAGAATTCTTACTCATTTGCCAGCACCCTCCTTTGCTTTCTTTGCGGGCTTGACATAGCCATAAGGAGTCTGACGGGTCCAATCGTTGATGAAGGGGACCCACAGGTTCATGAACAGCAGCGCGAAGGAAACGCCCTCGGCGTAGCTGCCCCACTCACGGATGGCGAAGGTCACGATGCCCAGCGCCACGCCGTAGATCAGCTTGCCCTTCAGGGTGAAGGGGCTGGTGACGTAGTCGGTCGCCATGTACACAGCGCCGAACATCAGGCCGCCGGACAGGATGCCGACCAGCGCGCCGTGGAGGCTGTGGGTGGAGATGAGGTAGAAGATGAAGACGCTGCCGATGTAAGAGGCCGGGATCGCGATGCTGATGGTCTTGGTGGCCACCAGATAGATCAGGCCCAGCACGCAAGCCAGTGCGCAGGTCTCGCCCAGCACACCGCCATGGATGCCCATGAACAGATCCAGCAAGCTCAGCTTGGAGGTATCCGCGACCTTCAGCGGGGTAGCGCTGGAGAGCTGATCCACGGCTGCGTCGGGGTAAACGAAGGTGTTCATGGAGCTTGCGAAGCTGACGAACAGCACGATACGGCCGACCAGTGCGGGGTTCGCAAAGTTCATGCCGATGCCGCCGAACAGCTGCTTGACCACCACGATGGCCACCAGATCACCGACGATGAGCTGGCCCAGAGGCATCCCCACGGGCACATTCATGGCCAGAATGATGCCGGTGACGACGGCGGACAGGTCGCCGATGGGGTTGGGCTTCTTGAGCAGCTTGCAGTACAGCCACTCAAAGCCGACACAGGCGATGACGGAGACGGCGGTCACCAGCAGTGCACGCCAGCCAAAAATGATTGCAGAGGCGACCACGCAGGGGGTCAGGGCGACGATCACGTTTGCCATCAGGCTGGTGGTCGACTCCTCCGAGCGCAGGTGCGGGGAGGCCGAAACAATAAGCCGAGTATCCATTACTTATTGCCTCCTTTTTTGATTTCACCAAGGTAGAACGCCTTTGCCAGACCCATCATCTGAGTGCAGGGGCGCTTTGCCGGGCAGACGAACGAGCAGGAGCCGCAGTTGAAGCAGTAGTCCACATGCAGCTTGCCCAGCTCCTGAACATCACGGGCGGCGTAAGCCTGATTGACTTCCACCGGCTCCAGACCCATCGGGCAGTACTCGACGCAGCGGCCGCAGCGGATGCAGGGAGAGACGGGGGCGGGCTGTGCCGCAGTGTCGCTCAGCATGATGAGGCCGGAGGTGGTCTTGGTGGTGGGGTAGCTCAGGTTCTCGACAGCGGGGCCCATCATGGCACCGCCGGCGACCACCTTGCCCAGCGTGACGCCGCCCTTGATGCCGGCAGCGTTGATGACATCCTCATAGGCGGTGCCCACGGGGACGATCAGGTTCTGGGGCTTGGCGCAGGCGTCGCCGTCCACGGTGATGCAGCGGCTGACCACCGGCATACCGGTCGCCAGATACTTGCCCAGCGTGGAAACGCTGGTCACGTTCATGACGATGGCACCGGCATCGGCGGGCAGACCGCCGTGGGGCACTTCGCGGCCGAGGCACTTCTCGATCAGGATCAGCTCTGCGCCGGTGCCGTAAACGCTGGGCAGAGGCTTGACCTCGATGGCGGGCTTGTCCTTGGTCTTCTGGCACAGCAGGTCGATGCACTCCGGCTTGTTGTTCTCAATGCCGATGACGCACTTCGGGATGCCGACATACTTCAGGACGGCCTCGATGCCGCGGATGATATCATCGCTGCAATTCAGCATCTCCTGCGTATCGCTGGTCAGCCACACTTCGCACTCGGAAGCGTTGATCAGCAGGGTATCCACCGGCGGCTTCGGCTGGAGCTTGACGTCGGTCGGGAAACCTGCGCCGCCCAGACCGACCAGACCACACTCCCGCACAGCGGCGAGGAAGCTGGCCTTATCGGTCACTTCCGGGGCCTTGACGGCGGGGTCAACGGTCTGCTTGCCATCGGTCTTGATGACGACGGAGTCGCACATCCGGCCATTGGACAGACGGAAGGGTTCCACGGCAGCAACGGTGCCGGAAACGCTGGAGTGAATATTGGCAGAGACGAAACCGCCAGCTTCGCCGATCTTGGTGCCGACGAAGACCTCGTCGCCCTTTTTGACCAAGGCTTTCGCCGGGGCGCCGATGTGCTGGCTCATCAGGATGCGTACCTGCGCGGGCAGAGGCATCGGAACTGGTTTGCTTGCAGCAGTTGCTTTGTCATGCGGCGTATGCGCGCCAAGCGCCGCACGTTTCAGCTTGTTCAACATGGACTTAAATCCCCCATTCTGACTTGAATTGCCGCCCCCGGCCCTCGTACAGGCGCACGGGTGCCCAAGACGGCAGCTGCTTAACACGCTTATTGTATCATTTTGTACCCGGAAGTTCAACGACAACTGAGCGAAAATGATGCAATTTCCTGAATTTTATTTGCTATTTTTGATGATTAGGCATAGCTAACCCTTGATATTTTTGTAACGTTGCCCAAAAAATACGGATGTTTGCCTTTCGGCGCAGAATATGTTATACTGGGTATCATAACTCAGGGGGAGCCCCCCGTGCACCCTTTTTACCCCGGTTTGCAATTACCCGCCAAGGAGGATAAAACGATGAAAATTCTCAAAGCTCTGCTTGCTGTGTTCACGTTCTTAGCTGCCGCGCTGACCTGCGCTCTGCTCTTTGTGCAGGACAAGCACGCCCCCCGCTATATCCAGATCTACACCGGCGAGCACGATTGAGCTGCCGCTTCCCGCCAGAATTTGCAGACAAATACAAAAGCCGCCGTGCAGCGTTCAAAACTGCACGGCGGCTCGTGTTTTATTTCAGAACGACCTCGTCGTTCTCGGCGTCCACGGTCAGGGTGGAGCCGGAGGCGAGGGTGCCGTCGATGATCTTTTCGGCGGCGGGGTCTTCCACCGCCTTGCGGATAACGCGGCGCAGGTCGCGGGCACCGAACTTGCCGCCTTGGCTCTTGACCACGAGGGCGTGGAGCGCGGCGGGGGTGTAGCTGTAGCGGATGCCCTTGGCCTCCATGCTGGGCTTGTACTCGTCCAGCATCAGGGCGGCGATGCCCTCCAGCGTCTGCTGATCCAGCGGCTTGAAGGTGATGACCTCGTCCACACGGCCAAGGAACTCCGGCCGCAGGAACTGGGCCAGCGCCTTGCGGGTCTTTTCCTCGCTGAGCTGGCTCTCGCTCTTGTTGAAGCCAAGCCCGCCGGTGGACTGGTCGCTGCTGCCCGCGTTGGAGGTCATGCAGATGACGGTGTTGGAGAAATCCACCGTCCGGCCCTGCGCGTCGTTGATCTTGCCTTCATCGAGGATCTGCAGCAGGATGTTCATGACGTCGGGGTGAGCCTTTTCGATCTCGTCGAAGAGCACGACGCTGTAGGGGCGGCGGCGGACTTTTTCGGTCAACTGACCGGCCTCCTCGTAGCCCACGTAGCCCGGAGGCGAACCGATCATGCGGGAGACCGCATATTTTTCCATATACTCACTCATATCGAGGCGGATGAGGGGGTCCGGGCCGTCGAAGAGCTGGGCGGCCAGCTGCTTGACCAGCTCGGTCTTGCCGACGCCGGTGGGGCCGACAAAGATGAAGCTGGCGGGGCGGCGGCGGCCGGACAGGTCGGCCCGGCTGCGCTTGACGGCCTGTGCCACCAGATGCACGGCCTCATCCTGCCCGATGATCTTCTTTTTCAGCTCGGACTCAAGGCCCGCCAGCTTCGCGTACTCGGTCTCGCGGATCTTCACCGCCGGGATGCCGGTCCACAGCTCGATGACCTTGGCCACATCGTCCATGGTCACCTTGATCTCGCTGGCGGCGGCCTGTTTGGCGGGCAGCTCGCTTTCAAGCTGGGCCATCCGGGTTTTCCGCTCGGCCACCTGCTCATAGTCGATGGGTTCGTTGACGTCGGTGTTCTCCATCTCGGCCTCTTCCTGCTTCAGGGCGTCCAGCTCCTTCTGCATGGTCAGGTACTCCGAGATGGCCGGGTGGGCCAGATTGCAGCACGCACAGGCCTCGTCCAGCAGGTCGATGGCCTTATCGGGCAGGTAGCGGTCGGTGATATACCGTTCACTCAGGGTGACGGCGGCGCTGAGCACATCGGCGGGCACCTGCACATGGTGGTGCTCCTCGTAGTAGTGCTTGATGCCGTTCATCACGGCCAGCGTATCGGAGACACTGGGCTCCTCGACCCGGACAGGCTGGAAGCGGCGTTCCAACGCCTGATCCTTCTCGATATACTTGCGGTACTCGTTGAAGGTGGTGGCGCCGATGACTTGGATCTCCCCGCGGGAGAGGGCGGGCTTCAGGATGTTGCCCGCGTTCATGGCACCTTCGCTCTCACCGGCGGAGGTGATGGTGTGGATCTCGTCGATGAACAGGATGACGTTGCCCGCCGCCTTGACCTCACTCAGCAGACCCTTGACCCGCTGCTCGAACTGGCCGCGGAACTGGGTGCCCGCCACAAGGCTGGTCAGGTCCAGCAGGTAGATCTCCTTCTCCTTCAGGCCCGCCGGGACGTCGCCCTTGGCGATCCGCTCCGCAATGCCCTCGGCGATGGCCGTCTTGCCGACACCGGCTTCGCCGATGAGGCAGGGGTTGTTCTTCTGGCGGCGGCTCAAGATCTGGATGGTGCGGTAAATTTCCCGGTCCCGCCCGATGATGTCATCCAGCTTGCCCTCCTTCGCCTTGCGGGTCAGGTTCTCGCAATAGGTATCCAGAAATTTGCGGCGGGGCGGCTTTTTGCCGTTCCTGCCGGGCTTTTTATCTCCCTTGGGGGCCTCCTGCGTGCCGCCGTTCATGCTCAGCGGGAAGGTCGCGCTGGAGCCGGGCATCAGGTCCTCGTCCCCGTCGTCGTCCTCCCGCGGCTGGCCCATGTTCATCATCATCGAGAACGGATTCATGGAGCCGGAGCCGTCGCCCAGCTCCTGCATCATGTTTTCCATCCGGTCCTCCATGTTGTCCATGTCCTCGTCCGACATGCCGAACTGCTTCATCAGGTCCTCCACGGGCTTGATGTGCAGTTCGCGGGCACAGTGTAAGCAGTACCCCTCATTTTTCATCTGGCCGTTCTCCATGCGCTGCACGAAGATGATGGCCGGACGCTTTTGGCATCGAATGCAGACCATAGTTCCTCCTTCAGTTCCGCCCCGTTACAGGAACGGGTTGAACAAATTGAATGCTTTATAGTAAAGGCTGCCGCTCATCACCGTATCGTTGAGAACGGTGAGATTGCCGCCGGTGATGACGATGAGTGCCCAGACCACGCAGAGCACCAGATAGATGTCCACGAGGCTGGCCAGTGCGCCGACGCTCCAGCCAAGTCCGTGGTTGACGGCCCCGATGACCGGGAGCCTGTTCACCAGCCCCAGTACCGTGACCAGCAGACTGACGAGCATCCGCAGCAGGGCGAATGCCACGAAGAACAGCACCAGCGAGATGACGGGCGTCAGCAGCGGGGCCAGCACTTTCTGGACGATGACATCCGCCAGCACCACGGCGTTGTCGCTGAGCACCGCCGAGATGGAGCGCTCACATGCCTCCACGATGGATGCGCGGAAGCTCTCCGGCAGAAAGCCCGCGTACTTGGCCGCGATGCCGGAAAGGCTGACCGCCCCTTCGGCGGAGATGCTGGCCGCGATCTGGTCGCGGAAACTGTTCGCAAAAAACTGCTCGAACACCTGCCCGGCTGCCCAGCCGGAAAACTGCCGGGCCCCGAACAGGCTGACAAGGTTGCCCGTCAGCTGCACGACCGCCGCCAGAAACCCCTTGCGGGCATAGCGGACCGCCAGCAGCAGCCAGACCACCGTACAGATGATATCAAAAATAAATGACGGATTCTTGAACATATAGTATGATCCTTGTTATTTCTGCGGCACTTCCAGTACCTGCGCGGTGTTGCCGCTGAAGAGCAGCAGCTCCTTGGTATCGGCCAGCAGCGCTTGGGGCTTGGCTGCGAGGGTCTGGCTCCACTGCTGCTCGCCGGAGGCGTTGTAACACTCCACCCCGCTGTCGCTGAGCAGGTAGAACAGGCTCCCCGCCCGGACGATGGAATTGGCCGAGGACACCGTGCCGCCGAACTGAACATTCAGGCTCTTATCCAGCAGCACCGCCTGATGCAGCTGGCCGGAACCCAGCAGCAGGGCCACATTCCCCGCCGCATCCACCGAAATATCCTTCAGGGTGTTTCCCGCAAATTCGTAGGCTGCGCGCTCGCCGCCGCCCCCATTGTAAAGGACAGCGCGGGAGTCGTAGACCGCCAAGATCGTGGAGGCCGAGGTCCACCCCAGCCACTGCGGCACGCCGCTCTGGTTGGCAAGGCTCACGGGGTCGCCCGACGCCAGATTGACGAGGTAGAGGTTCGTCATCATCTGTCCGCCGCCCGCCGTGACCGCTGCCGCCGCCAGCTTCCGCCCGTCGGGGGAAAAAGCCATCCGCAGGGGGGTGCCGTCGTTGGAGCTCATGCTCCAGCTCAGCACCTGCTCCATGTTGGAGTTGTAGATGAGCAGCTCTGCCATGGCACTGACGTCCTCGGTGACCACGGCCAGATTGCCGTTGTCCGCCATGGCGCAGAGGAAGATGCTGTTCTCCAGCTGCTTTGTGTAAAGGTTCTGGGTGCGGCTCTCTACCCGCAGCTCATTGCCGGAGCGGTTGTAGAGCACAAAGCGATTCTTCCCCGCTGCCAGTGCCGGGCGGGCGTAGCCGCTCTGGATGCTGTTCAGCTTTTTGCCGCTGCGGGAGTAGACGACGCAGCCCTCCTTGCCCAGCTCGACGAAGCTGCCGGTCAGCGATTCCACCTGCGTCACTTCCGAGACACCGGTCTGCTGCGGCCAGCCCGCGCCGGGCAAAAGGGCGATGCGGGCCGTGTCGATGAAATCTTTCGCCATCGCCACCGAGCTGCCCACAAGGCCGGTGGCGAACAGCACGATGCCCGTCAGCAGCACCAGCAGCACCGCCGTGCGGCGGATGCGCTTATTGCGCGCCCTCTGCCGTGCCTGTTCGAGGTATTCGACGCGCCCCGCCGAAAGCGGTTCGTCGTTTTCTGCACGACTGCGAGTAAATTTTCCCATCAGTTTCGCCTCTCAGTTATAATTCACGCACTTCAAAAACAGCCCCTGTGCGGGCAGAGTAGGCCCCGCCTTGCTGCGGTCGCGGCTGGCGAGGATGGCGGGCACCGCTTCGGGGTCCAGCCGCCCGGCCCCGGCCTCGCACAAGGTCCCGGCAAGGATACGCACCATATTGTAAAGGTAGCCGTCCGCCGTCACAGTGATCTCCAATTCGTCACCTTTCCGCACAACATTACAATCTGTAATGGTACGGACGGTGTCGCCGTGGGCCGCAGCCGAGCTGCCCGCCGCGCAGAGGGCCAGAAAATCGTGCTTCCCGACGAAGAGCCGGGCCGCTTGCTGCATCTTTGCCTCATCCAGCCGCCGGGGCACGCGGGTGTAGTACTTCGCGTCGAAGGGCGAATCGATGGGGCTGTTGTGGATGCGGTAGAGGTAGGTCTTGGTGTGGGCCGCGTACCGGGCGTGAAAATCCTCCGGCACGATGCGGGCCGACAGCACCCGGATATCCGGCGGCAGATGCTGGTTGAGGGCCAGCGGCAGCTTTTCCGGCGGGATGCGGGTGTCGGCGTGGAAGTTCAGCGCGAACCCCAGCGCGTGCACCCCGGCGTCGGTGCGGCTGCAGCCCTTGATGTCGGGCCGGGTGCCCAGCACGGCTTCCAGCCCATCCTGAAAGGTCTGGGCTACGCTCCGCCCGTTGGGCTGGACCTGAAAACCGCAGTAATTGGTGCCGTCGTAGGATAGAATGAGTAGGTAGTTCATGGATACTCCTTCCGTCATCGCTGCGCGGTGCCACCTCCCTCTAAGAGGGAGGCTTCACAGCTTTCCGGTATGCTAAGGCTCCCTCGCCGAGGGAGCTGTCTGCGAAGCAGACTGAGGGAGTTCTTAAAAATTCGGGAACACCAGCCGGGAGGACAGGATCACCACAAAGCAGACGATGCAGACGGCAAGGTCGATGTAATCCTGCTTGGTGCAGCGCAGCACCTTCAGGCGGGTGCGGCCGTCGCCGCCGCGGTAGCAGCGGCACTCCATGGCCATGGCCAGCTCGTCGGCGCGGCGGAAAGCCGAGATGAACAGCGGGATCAGCACCGGAACCAGCGCCTTGACCCGCTCGGTCATGGTGCCGCTGTCCAGCATGGCGCCGCGGGCCTTCTGGGCGTTCATGATCTTGTCGGTCTCCTCGATCAGGGTCGGGATGAACCGCAGGGCGATGCTCATCATCATGGCCAGCTCATGCACCGGGAAGTGGAGCCTGCCCAAGGGCTTGAGCAGCTGCTCGATGGCATCGGTCAGCACAATGGGGCTGGTGGTGTAGGTCAGCAGACTGGTGCCCGCGATCAGTGCCATGACGCGCACCGCCATCAGCACGGCGTAGCGCACGCCCTCGGCGTAGATGTTCAGGACCCAGAAATGCACCAGCGGCTCCCCTTCGCCGGAGACGAAGAAGAGGTTGAGCACCGCTGTAAAAATGATGATGGGCAGAATGGGCTTCAGGCTCTTCAGGATCATCTTGAAGGGGATCTTCGCCACGGCGTACATCGCCGCGAGGAAGAGGATAGACAGCGTCAGGCCCAAGGGGTTGGACGCCGCGAAGAGCAGAATGATATAAACGATGGTCAAAACCAGCTTGAGCCGGGGGTCAAACCGGTGCACAAGGCTGCTGCCCGGAAAGTGCTGGCCGATGGTGATATCTCTCAGCATTCGGACACGCCCCCTTTCACGCCCTCTTTACGAGGCAGGATGAGGCTCTCGCCCGCGTCCCGCCGCTTCTTGGCCTCCAAGATCATCTTGACGGCGTAGGGCACGGTGTACACGTCCGCCGGGACGTCCACGCCCATCTCCCGCAGCTTGAGGAAAATTTTCGTCACCTGCGGCACGCTCAGGCCCAGCTCCAGCAGCTCCGGAGCACGGGCAAAGACGTTCTCCACGGTGTCGTACATCGCGATCTTCTTATTGGACATGACCAGCACCCGGTTGGCGTACTTGGCAATGTCCTCCATGCTGTGCGAGACCAGCAGCACGGTGGTGCCGGTCTTTTTGTGGTAGTCCTTCACTTCGGACAAAATTTCATCCCTGCCTTCGGGGTCGAGGCCGGCAGCGGGCTCGTCCAGCACAAGGATGCGGGGCTTCATCGCCATGACGCCCGCCACGGCGACGCGGCGCTTCTGGCCGCCGGACAGCTCAAAGGGGCTGCGCTCTAGCAGCGCTTCGTCCAAGCCGACGAACTCCGCCGCCTCATGCACGCGGCGGTCGATCTCGGCGTCATCCAGCCCCATGTTCTTAGGGCCGAAGGCGATATCTTTATAACAGGTCTCCTCAAAGAGCTGGTATTCGGGATACTGGAACACCAGCCCCGTCAGGAAACGGAAATCGCGGATCTTTTCCGGCTCGGCCCACAGGTCGCGGCCATCAATGAAAATTTTGCCGCTGGTGGGCTTGTTCAGGCCGTTCATGTGGGTGATGAGGGTGCTCTTGCCGGAGCCGGTGGCCCCGATGATGCCCACGAAATCGCCCTCTTCCACCTCGAAGCTCACATCGTCCAGTGCAGTGACGGCGTTGGGCATACCGGGGTTATAGACATAGCTCAGGTGCTCTACTTTGATGATGCTTCCCATTTCGTCCGCCCTCCTCACTGCAGCAGCTCATACAGAGCCTGTGCGCATTCGCCGGTGTCGATGATGCCTTCGGGCATGGGGATGCCGGCCTTGACCAGCTCATCCCGCAGCTCAGCCGCTTGGGGCACATCCAGCCGCAGGGCGCGGACCTTCTCGGTCTGGCTGAACACCTCTTTCGGGGTGCCCTCCATGACCACATTGCCCTTGCTCATCACCAACACCCGGTCGGCCTGTGCGGCCTCTTCCATGTAGTGCGTGATGGCGACCACCGTGATGCCCATATCCTGATTCAGGTGGTGGATGGTCTGCATTACCTGCTCGCGGCCCCGCGGGTCCAGCATGGCGGTGGCCTCGTCCAAGATCAGGCAGTCGGGCCGCATAGCGACCACGCCCGCAATGGCGACGCGCTGCTTCTGGCCGCCGGAGAGGTTGTGAGGAGCGCGCTCCCGGTACTCGTAGATGCCCGCCATCTTCATGGCGTCGTCCACGCGGCGGCGCATCTCTTCGGGCGGGACGCCGAGGTTTTCCAGCGCAAAGGCGACATCTTCCTCCACCACGGTGGCGACGATCTGGTTGTCCGGGCTCTGGAACACCATGCCGACCTTCTGGCGGATATCGTAAATTTTGTCCTCGTCCTTGGTGTCCATCCCCTCCACCATCACGGTGCCGCTTTCGGGCAGAAGGATGGCGTTGAAGTGCTTGGCCAAGGTGGATTTGCCGCAGCCGTTCGCGCCCAGAACGGCCACGAACTCGCCGCGCCGGACCCCCACCGATACGCCGTTCAGGGCGTAGACCGGCTTTTCCGGGTCGTAGCGAAATTTCAAATCATTCGCTGTCAGGATCGTTTCTTTCATTTGTGTTTTCTCTTTCCGGTGGTGCGCCTTCCCAAAAGGCTGTACCCCATTCTCAGAACTCCCTCCGTCTGCTTCGCAGCCAGCCCCCTCGGCGAGGGGGCCTTTTTGCCTCCCTCCCAGAGGGAGGTGGTATCGCAAAGCGATGCCGGAAGGAGTTAGTTTTCTTCCCAGATCGCGGTCGCACCGCAGGGCACGACGCCGCCGGTGGCGGAGACGGGCAGACCGATCTCGTCGCAGCTGGTCTTGCCGCCGAAGCGGGGCACCAGCGTCGTTTTGAGCATATACTCCATGACGGCGGGCGACAGGCCGGTGGTGTAGCTGTTGACCGCGAAGAAGAGGGGCGTGTCGCTCAGCACCTCTTCGCACTGGCTGATGAGGTCGTAGATGCAGTCTTCCAGCTTCCAGATCTCGCCGCCGGGGCCGCGGCCATAGCTCGGCGGGTCCATAATGATGCCGTCGTAGGTGTTGCCGCGCCGCTTTTCGCGGGCGACGAACTTGGCGCAGTCGTCCACCAGCCAGCGGATCGGCCGGTCTGCAAGGCCGCTGGCGGCGGCGTTGTCCTTGCCCCACGCCACGATGCCCTTGGAGGCGTCCACATGGCAGACGGTGGCCCCCGCCGCAGCACAGGCCAGCGTTGCGCCGCCGGTGTAGCCGAAGAGGTTCAGCACCTTGACGGGACGGCCCGCCGCGCGGATCTTCTGAGCGTACCACGCCCAGTTGACGGCCTGTTCCGGGAACACGCCGGTGTGCTTGAAGCCGGTGGGGCTGACGATGAGGGTCAGCTTGTCCTCCCCTTCGCCGCAGGAAATTTTCCATTTTTCGGGCAGACGGCGGCGGTACTCCCACTCGCCGCCGCCCTGATTGGAGCGGTGGTAGATGGCGTCCGCCTTGGCCCAGAGCGGGCTCTGCTGGGGCGTCTTCCAGACCACCTGCGGGTCGGGCCGGACCAGCAGCGTCTCGCCCCAGCGCTCCAAACGGTTGCCGCCGGTGGCATCCAGCAGCTCATAATCCTTCCATGTATCTGCGGGGCGCATAAGCGTCCTCCTTTCTCGTTAAAACAGGCTCTGCTGGCCGTTGTCCTCCGGCGAGGCGGACTCCGGAGCCTTCAGGCCAAGGTGTTCGTAAGCAAGCCGGGTGGCGCAGCGGCCCCGCGGCGTGCGGGTCAAAAAGCCCATCTGCATCAGGTAAGGCTCGCAAAGGTCTTCCAGCGTGACGGCTTCCTCGCCGAGGGCCGCCGCCAGCGTTTCCAGACCCACCGGGCCGCCGTTGTACATCTCGATGATGGCGCGGAGAAGGCTGCGGTCCAGCTCGTCCAGACCCAGCGCGTCCACGTCCATCCGCTTCAGGCTCATCAGGGAAACGTCCCGGTCGATGACGCCGTCGCCCAGCACGGTGGCAAAATCGCGCACCCGCTTGAGGAAGCGGTTCGCCACACGGGGGGTGCCGCGGCTGCACTTGGCCAGCTCGTAAGCGCCCTCCGGGGTAATGGGCTGATCGAGGATGCCCGCCGACCGCTGGATGATGCGGGACAGCTCATCGGGGCTGTAGAGTTCCAGCTTGAGCAGCACACCGAAGCGGTCGCGCAGGGGGCCGGTGATCTGGCCCGCGCGGGTGGTGGCACCCACGAGGGTGAAGCGCGGCAGGTTGATGCGGATGCTCTGGGCGCTGGGGCCCTTGCCGATCATGATGTCCAGCGCGTAGTCTTCCAGCGCCGGGTAGAGCACCTCTTCCACCTGCCGGGACAGGCGGTGGATCTCGTCGATGAAGAGCACATCGCCCTCCTGCAGATTGGTCAGCAGGGCGGCAAGGTCGCCGGGCTTCTCGATGGCGGGGCCGCTGGTGATGCGAATCTGGACTCCCATCTCGTTGGCGATGATGCCCGCCAGCGTCGTTTTGCCAAGGCCCGGCGGGCCGTAGAGCAGGATGTGATCCATGGGCTCGCCGCGGCGCTTGGCCGCTTCCAAGTAGATCTTCAGGTTCTGCTTGACCTTTTCCTGCCCGATGTAGTCTTCCAAATGCTGCGGGCGGAGGCTGTTTTCCTCGTTGTCGGCCGTTGTCAGGCCCGGCTGCATCATTTTTGCGCCATAGAGCGCGGTTTCGTCCTGCATGGATTACCTCCTGCCCGCCATGCCCCGCAGGGCCAGCTTGATGATCTCTTCCACCGGAAGGGTGTTGTCGATTTTCGAAACGGCCAGCGCGGCCTCGCTCTGGCTGTAGCCCAGCGAGACGAGGGCTGCAATGGCCTGTCCGGCCCCCTGCGCGGCGGGGGCATCCGATGCGGCACCAGCCACATCCTCCAAGTTGATGCCCTCCACAAAGCCCTTGGCGACCTTGTCCTTCAGCTCCAGCACGATGCGCTGGGCCAGTTTCGGCCCTACACCGGAGGCCGCCTTGAACGCCTTGTGATCCCCCGCCGAGATGGCCAGCGCCACCCGGTCCGGCTCCATGACGCTCAGGATCGCAAGGCCCACCTTCGGCCCCACGCCCGAAACTGCCGTCAGCATCTCAAAGCACGCTTGCTGCTCTTCCGTCGCAAAACCGTACAGGCTGACGTCGTTTTCGGTCACGCTCATCACGGTGTAGAGGGTCGCTTCCTTCCCCACGCCGGGCAGCGCACCGGCCACGCTGGCCGGGCACTGGGCGTAATAGCCCACCCCGCCGCAGCTGAGCACCACGGCGTTCAGGGTCTTTTTGATGATTTTTCCAGTTAAACAGTAGATCATAGAAACCTCTCAGTCTCGCCTTCGGCTCGCCAGTCGTCCACCCTTTGTCGCTTACGCGACATCTCCTTCCGGCCGGAGGGAGTCTTTCCCAAAGGGGGAGCTTGTTTAGATCGGCCCCACAACCTGACGGCGGAAGCGGTTGAGCTGGTTGCCGTTGGTGTGGCAGAACGTGATGGCCATGGCCAGCGCGTCGGCGGTGTCGTCGGGTTTAGGGACGGCGGGCAGATGCAGCAGGATGCGGGTCATCTCCTGCACCTGCTTCTTCACGGCCTTGCCGTAGCCGGTCACGGCCTGTTTCACCTGCATGGGGGTGTATTCGTAGATGGGCAGCCCCGCCTGTGCCGCCGCCAGCAAAATGACGCCGCGCGCCTCGGCCACGCCGATGACGGTGGTCTGGTTGTGCTGGTAGAACAGTTTCTCGATGGCCAGCACCTCCGGCTTGGTCCGCTGGATGACTTCCTTGACGCCGGTGTACACCTCGTCGAGCCGCCGCTCGAACGGCACCCCCGCGTCGGTGCAGACCGCGCCGAAATCCACCGGTGTGAACCGGTTTCCCGCATAGTCCAAAACGCCCCATCCCACGATGGCATAACCGGGGTCGATGCCCAAAACTCTCATTCTGCGATACCTTTCCTATTATAATCAATGTATTATACCACAATCTGTCCCCCAGAGCAACGGAGAACCCCGCCCGCAGTTGACAAAATCCAGCGCCCTGCGGCCAAAATCCGCTCTTCTCCCCGCTGTCGCCAAAAAAGTTTTCAAAAAATTTCAAAAAATGCTTGCTTTTTGCCGCAGAGTGTGGTAACATAATCAAGCCGATTGTGGCACAAACAGAATATGGACGGTTAGCTCAGCTGGTAGAGCATCTGCTTGACGTGCAGGAGGTCACAGGTTCGAGTCCTGTACCGTCCACCACAAAAATCCTCAGACATTCGTCTGAGGATTTTTTGTTGGTGGCGGTACAGGGCTCGAAAAGCACGTGCCGAAGCGCAGCGAAGGCAATCAAAGCCCCAGTGGGGCTTTGATTAGTGCGCGTTTCCTAGACCCCTAGGAATGTCTACCAAGAAAGATGCACCTGCCGGAGCACCTTTCCAACCGACACCAGTCAGAGCGTCGAACCCGAACAATAA